>WLWD01006055.1_pt1 | contig 121245 bp, 77 predicted proteins | sample 6712731 | NCBI WGS metagenome assembly WLWD01 (sample SAMN12718690, study PRJNA576275) | sponge metagenome | isolation source: marine sponge | host: Mycale hentscheli | place: New Zealand: South Island, Marlborough, Capsize Point | collected 2014-11-01
AGAAAAGAGAGTTCTCCATTGGATTCCAACTCAACGGTGAAGTTGATGGTCTCCTCTATAGAATTTAGATGGTTTAAAAATGGTTGCACTGAAACTTTTGGTAAGGCTGTAATGATATCATCCACAAACCTCTTCCAAAATGGTGGTGGGGAGGGATAAGTAGAAATGCCTTTGTCCTCAATGTCCTCCATTACAAGGTTAGCCACAGTTACAGATACTGGTGACCCCATAGCAGTACCAAACGTCTGTCTAAAATATTCATTGTTGTAGGACAAGTATGTTGCATTCAAACAAAATTCTAAGAGTTGTGTGACCTCTGAAACCGATAATGCTGTGCGATCTTCCAATGTACTATCAACACTCAGACGCTGTCTGGCAACATCAATGGCTTTTTTTGTAGGAATAGTAGTGATGAGTGAAACCACATCAAAAGATACCAATACTGTTCCAGATGGAATACATTGTGTCGAGATGAATTTGGCAAAATCAAATGAGTTCTTTACATGAGTAGACGAATTGCCTACTAACGGAGAGAGAATGGTGACAAGATGCTTTGACAGAATGTAAGTTGGAGAGTTGATAAAAGAAACAATCGGCCTCAAAGGTGTATTTGGCTTATGAATCTTTGGTAAGCCATATAGTAGTGGTGTTGTCTTAGCTTATGGTAGCCTAGTGAAACATATAAACAAAAAAACAAAATAGCTAACCCTCAGGACTCATGGTTACCAACCAAGTGCTTTAACATGTATCACCCTTAGGCTTTCACCTGTCATAGTAACTATTTATTTTTTATTTTTGAATCATTACCACTGATGAAGGCTACAGTCCTTAGGCTTTCACCTGTCATAGTAACTATTTATTTTTTATTTTTGAATCATTCCCACTGATGAAGGCTACAGTCCGTAGCTGAAACATTTGGTGTTTTAACTTTTTTGTGTTTTTTGGTCAGTGATTCTCTCTAAATATATTAATATACCTCACTCTCAGTCTTTATTGTCACAACATTCCTCACTCTCTGGCTTTATTGTCACAAACCGATAATGCTGTGCGATCTTCCAATTTTTTGGTCAGTGATTCTCTCTAAATATATTAATATACCTCACTCTCAGTCTTTATTGTCACAACATTCCTCACTCTCTGGCTTTATTGTCACAAGATACTTCTCTCTCAGGCTTTATTGTCACAAGATACTTCTCTCTCAGGCTTTATTGTCACAACATACTTCACTCTCAGTCTTTATTGTCACAAGATACTTCACTCTCAGGTTTATGGTCCACAAGTACTTCACTCTCAGTCTTTATTGTCACAAGATACTTCTCTCTCAGACTTTATTGTTACAAGATACTTCACTCTCAGGCTTTATTGTCACAAGATACTTCTCTCTCAGGCTTTATTGTCACAACATACTTCACTCTCAGTCTTTATTGTCACAAGATACTTCACTCTCAGGCTTTATTGTCACAAGATACTTCACTCTCAGTCTTTATTGTCACAAGATACTTCTCTCTCAGACTTTATTGTTACAAGATACTTCACTCTCAGGCTTTATTGTCACAAGATACTTCTCTCTCAGGCTTTATTGTCACAAGATACTTCACTCTCAGTCTTTATTGTCACAAGATACTTCACTCTCAGTCTTTATTGTCACAAGATACTTCACTCTCAGTCTTTATTGTCACAAGATACTTCACTCTCAGTCTTTATTGTCACAAGATACTTCACTCTCAGGCTTTATTGTCACAAGATACTTCACTCTCAGGCTTTATTGTCACAACATTCCTCACTCTCAGGCTTTATTGTCACAAGATACTTCACTCTCAGTCTTTATTGTCACAAGATACTTCACTCTCAGGCTTTATTGTCACAAGATACTTCACTCTCAGTCTTTATTGTCACAACATACTTCACTCTCAGGCTTTATTGTCACAAGATACTTCACTCTCAGTCTTTATTGTCACAAGATACTTCACTCTCAGGCTTTATTGTCACAAGATACTTCTCTCTCAGTCTTTATTGTCACAATATACCTCACTCTCAGTCTTTATTGTCACAAGATACTTCACTCTCAGGCTTTATTGTCATAAGATACTTCTCTCTCAGGCATTATTGTCACAAGTTTGTGGGTGATGAAAATACAAGCTTGCTCTCTAATTATTTGTCTAGTAAGGACACTTACCTTGGTTTCCTACACTCTCTGCTTTTGTCCTTTTCTTGGTCACATTAGAGCTATGTTTACACACTTTTTCCATCAGTAAAAGAGTAAAACTCTAAAAGTTTTACATAACCTCAATTGAGACCATTTTAATTGATGATTGTCAATATAAGGCTATGTATATGTATATTGAAGTATTTACTGGCAATTATCCCACCACATCTTGGCACTTGATGTACTTACTTTTGCACAATAGGAATGCAGTAGCATAAGGTAATTTTATCCATGGTTTCCCTCTCCTACTCTCATTCTTTCTGATCTATCATTGTCTATCTCTCTCTCAGCGGTTCTGTCCTTTTAATCACCTATGTTTCCTTACTGCCTTCTATTGTCAACTATAGAGCAAGAAGAACATGACACTCTACTGATGTTTTACCAACTTGGTTCAGCTCATGAATTATTCATGAATACCTACACCATCGTCAATTGTTGTCGTTGTTTCTGACACACTAGCTTATTATTATATAGATAATAAATGTCACATGCATCTGGTATGTCAATTATCCATGCTAATGATGAACACATTCACAAGTCACTTAATAAGCACAAATATTATTGTTGAAGCCAAAAGTTTGTTTTTCATCGCTGGCTAAACTATTAATACACAGCAAAAGTATTTTATAACATCATGCAATTATACCATAAAACAATTCAATTTTGAATTTAAAGATGAGCATCTAAGATAGTTTCATTTCTTAGTCCTTAGATGGAAGTAAAAAAATGTAATTTATTTGAGTTTATAGATATACAAATAATACATATTGCATTAGTACTGATATGAGACTCATATTTTTTTAGCGATTGTAAATTTAGACTAAACCCAATATTTTTATATTTGTAATAATTATAGTGCCTATTTGATTTTTGAGGTGGTAGCCAATACAACATATGCTTCTGTTAAGTTTGTTTTGTACAATAGTGACTTACACGGTCGATCCAGAGTCTGAATATCAGCTATGGTCTGAGGAGGACCATCTCCTGCTCCTGTAGCAGCTATGACTCTGATATTAGACACTACAGTGTTTGGGTTCAGATCTGTAATAGAGAAAGTGGTGTCCCTTGTTGTGTTAGTTATCTCACTGCTGCCATTCACTGAGTATCTGATAGTGTATCTGTTGAGAATGCCATTGAGAGGGACTGGTTCACTCCAGGATAATATTACACTGAAGTATAAAATAATTCTTTCTACGTTTCTTACAACTGAAGGTCCTGCAACAAAATATCAATATGCCAATTATGATGGACCATTTTGTGTAAATTCTAATTTCTTGGTGTGCCAAGGTAGACAATGTGTAAGTCAACAGCTTATGATTATTAGATTATTTGATTATTTGTTGTCATTATATAATATTTATAGAACATGTTTTTACATGAGTGTGTTCCCACAATTTGAAATGGTCTGGTAAATGAAGGAGTGCATGGTTAATGAGTTCTAAGACAATTACCTAACCTTCAACTGTGTTATTCGGTATGATACTACAAACAATTCATAATAGTTTTTAACTATTTCACTAGCACTATAATACTGTATATGAAACAATATAGACAGTTTGACATTATGCAGATGTTATTATCAGTGAATAGTACAAAGTGAACATTCATAGGATAAAAATATATACACATGTTGTGCCAGAGGTATGTCACTCTATTTAATGACTATTGTGCCTAATCAGAAAACTCAAAACAACCAGAACAGTTAACATCTCCCTGTGGGGGAGGAATGGGCAGATCACAAAGCCGAGGTGGTTGCAGGCAGGTAGAACACACATTGATAGGAATGGGTCAGGACTGGAGTTTATACTCTGCATTGGCAAACAGACAACACATGTATCTGCTGGGTTGTAATAGCTTAGTGAGTAAGGGGTAAAAGGTCACGTTCATTCCACCACAATCCTCCCCAGTCAGTGGTAATCATAGTTTATGTATATTTAATAGTAACAAAACTTACTAACTTCACCCGTCCTTATGACAGTCTCTGCTGAATAGATTCCCGCTCCTGCACTATTCACTCCTCTCACTGAGACAGTGTAGTTGGTAAAGGGAGTCAGACCAGATATTACTCTACTTCTGCCAGTAGATGTATGATCTATTGTTGTAAGTGAAGTGTTAACATGTCCATATCTAATGGTATATCCAGTAATCAATCCATTCCTGTCTAGACAAGATATCTCAGTCCATGTGATGGTGAAACTAGTTGATGTAGTAGCACTAGATGTTGGTACACCAGGACTGCCATTTGGAACTGCAGGAAAATAAATCATATTTCTACTTCAGTATGCATGTAATAAATTTTGTACTGCTATTATAAGTTACACTTGACTCTGATTGGTTAAAACTACTAAATATACAATACATTAAAAAGGTTGTGTAACCTTTCAAAATCAACCAATTGTCACCGATTGTGCTTCTCATAAATAATAATTCAATCTCTTTGCAATATTTTTTACCTGATTCACTTGTCGTTAAAGTTGCAGTTCCAGTGCCTTCTAATTCTGCCAAATTATTTCTACCAGTGACACTAACAGAGTATTGAATACCAGCCTCCAGACTACCAAAGTTACTGAGCCACTGGTAGTAGATCCTGTTCTAGTAGGGACTCCATTACAAGTAGTACCAGTCAATGTAACCGTGTACATGTTTACTGGTAAACTACTGGTAGGTTGAGAGAAGGACAGAGTAGCTGATGTAGCAGTCACTGATGAAGATATCGTTGGCGGTAGTACATCTGTAAGTACACATTAGAATGTATGTCATTTAGGTATACGTTTTCAGTTTAAGTTTTCTCGTCTATCTGTGTTTATGTAATCAAACTATCAGACTTCATATTCTACAAACCCGTTATAATCTTTATGTAATATCATTACTGATACAAATTCAGTTTCATCTTTTCACCCATTTAATCTTGTATTAATGTTTCAATAATAGTACAATTATTATTCACCCTAATGAAATATATTTTTGTTAAGACTCAAAGAGCTTTCTACAGTTCTGTATAGCTGAATGTGATTCACTTTTAGCCTTTTTTGTATCGTGAAGTACGGATTATATCTAGCATATATTGCTCTAGTGAGTGCACGAGAATATTTATTGCTAGAAGGTAGCATACTACTGATAGTTATCCCTTCTAGATAATAGTATCCTCCTTTCCAAATTTTATTAGTTTTTTTAGTTTATGCCTATGATTAGTACAAGAATGTTATTGTGTGGCATCTTTTCCAGATGAGGAAGATATGATTGTAGTGCTGATTCATTACACACTTTATTTTCCAAAAAAAACAATTACAACTTATTGGAAACACTGATGACAAAAATTATGAGTAAGAAAATCAAATAACATAAAAAAAAGCATGAACTAAAAAAGTAAGTTACATTTTCAGTAACCATTCTTAATTGTCTACACGACTACAATTATGAAACTCAAGGAACATCTTCTTGTTGCAATATTGTGCATTTGTAGTAGCACAAGTCTCATTTTATTTTGTTAAGAATGTCCACAAGTTTATATTTTGCATCTTATACAGATGAAATCCCAACACTTCTGTGTCTAGGATGTTCCATCACAAACTGTTAATCAATGCCTGATAAACAGCTACAAATGTAAAGTGATGAGTTTATTTTTGGAAGATCTTCGTAAAACTTTTAAGGTTGACCAAACCTTGATAGAAAAGGTAAGCTAGTATGGGGGAATTGTCTGTGTGTAGCTAGTCTGGAGAGAGATGAGCTCTACAGGGGAGCTGATTATGAGGAGGTAACGATAGAGCTGACTGAGGTGGAAGAGAAGTTAGTTGAGAGGAAATGTAGAAGAAACTAAACTGGCTTGAATTTTATCATACAAGTTGAGCTGAAACATGAAAATTCTATATATGAGCTACAATTTTCTATTGTTAGTTCACTGAAAAAATTCTCCTAAACTCTAATCCAATCACTTTTGCTCTTTCACTAGAGTCAAGTGCACTACAAATGAAAATATCCCATGCACTGCATTATAGCTTGCCAAAATCACTGCATCAATTAGTGGAATAATGCAATCACACCCTTTTTTGTCGTAGAGTGTCAGTATAGAAACAAAGGAGGAAAATTAATTTTCAGGTATTTACTAACAGAGGCTATAGTTGCTATAAACTGATAGATATTGAAATATCGGGATTTACCACTCATCAAATCATCTGGTGTCTGATACCATCATGCTGTGCTCAGGAGGTACAGCCTGCAGCCTTCACGGTTCTGTGGGCAGTGAATCCCTTGCTGTCATCATCTATATATTGTGTGGTGTCTTAGTTCTTCCATCTAGGCTACACTTACCGTTGTAATCTGAATTATTATGAGTAGAGTTTCCATATGTTAGACAGCTAGTCACTGTAACGCAGTATCCCAGTTGTGGAAGTGAATCTTGCTTGACTTAGAGTTTGTAATTCTCACTAGGCAACTATGCAGACAACACTGGTTATCATGGGGTTGTCATAATAACCTGTGTATACACTTTACTCTCCCATTTTACAAGTGATTGAAACAAGTATTAACTACTGAACATAATTTTAAGTCATAATCAAATAAACATATTGTTGTACGATAGGACAGCTATAAGACACTACCATTCTATATTATACGTAAAGATGATTATTTGTCAACAGAAAATAATGTCTGTACACTGTATTAGTATTGTGTTCATGTAAAATGTAAAATAATATTATTATATGCATAGAAATCACTGAGGTTTCACAGTACAAGGGATGTAGCAAGATGATTTAGAGTGCGGGGGGAAGGGGGAGGGGGGGGCGCAACACTTGGAGCTAAGCCACACCAACTAAAAAATTTAATCACCATATGATTGTCAAGTGTAGCCAAACCATGTTACTGATGCAATTCAGCACAGATTGTGAGTTAGGTAACCCAGGAGTGAGAACTCGGAGCTACACACCTCAGTAGAAAATTTAGAGGAACACTGTAAGAACATCCTAGTAGTTTCTCTTCTCTACTTTATTGGAAGCCAAAATTTAGTGTCTAGCACCACACCGATGTTGAAATTTAAGATAGGTAGGAGCAAGTCAAATAGGGGTGGAATAGTTTTATGGCTACATGCAAAAGAGAATAAATATTTTTTAACATTATGTTTTCTGGAATACAGTTGACAGGCAATAGACATCAAAATCTTCAAGCTAGATTGCAGCTGCCAACTTCTATGAAATATCACTAATAAATTCAGCCTGCATTTCCCCATTATAAGGAGATTAAAACTGAATGGGCTGAGGCCACCATAATTAAAAATATAAAAGTGTTGTGGTGAAAAACTATGGAGTTGCTCTTGGATTAACTAAGTAAGAATATAGAAGTTTTAAATTTAATTCCATTTCTTCACACCCAATATGGCTTAGTTTGTGATACATTTTTGCTACTACACTTCAGTTTGCATTCAGTATGGAACTGTCCAGACTATTCAAAACAGTATAATGCTATAGAGTGTGCAGTCTGTGATAATGTTAAAAATATTATTTGTGGATAACTACACTTTTTTGTTTCTGTTTTGTTTTGTTTCTGTTTTGACCACGTTCATTCTACCACAGTCCTCCCCAATCAGTGGTAACCTTAGCTTATGTAATGTATTTATTAATTCCTCCTTCACTTACTATCTTCTGCAGTTCTGATTATTCTACTAGCTGCAGAGAAAGGTCCAGCATTGACACTGTTGACTCCAGCTACAGTGAAGGTATAGTTAGTGAAGGGCTTGAGGTCAGTGATTAGATGAGTGGTAGCACTAGATGGAGTAGTGATTGTCATGTCTCTAGTATTCCCCTCTCCATATTGAATGATGTATCTAGTGATAATTCCATTTCTTTGAGAGACATCTATCTGTGTCCATGTGAGGGTAAGGCTAGTAGACATAACTTGATCAGCACTAGGTACTCCAGGACTACCAGTAGGAGCTGAAAAAGATAACCAATTACATTAATACAATTGTATATAATATATATGTATATATATATATGTTATATATTATGATATGAATTATATATAATAATATATTATTTAATCACTTGTTTCTTCACTTACTATCTTCTGCAGTTCTAATAATTTCACTAGCTGTAGAGAAAGGTCCAGTACTAACACTGTTGACTCCAGCTACAGTGAAGGTATAGTTAGTGAAGGGTTTGAGGTCAGTGATTAGATGAGTGGTAGCACTAGATGTAGTAGTGATTGTTATGTTTCTATTAGTTCTCACTCCATATTGAATCATGTATCTAATGATAATTCCATTTCTATGTGAGACATTTATCTGTGTCCACGTGAGTGTGACATTAGTAGACATTATTTGATTAGTAGTTGGTACTCCAGGACTACCAGTAGGAGCTAAATAAGTAGAATAGCGAATATGTTAATAAGACATTCATATATACATTTATTTACTTGTATCTTCACTTACTATCTTCAGCAGTTCTAATAATTTCACTAGCCGTAGATAAAGGTCCGGTATTGACACTGTTGACTCCAGCTACAGTGAAGGTATAGCTAGTGAAGGGTTTGAGGCCAGTAATTAGATGAGTGGTAGCACTAGATGGAGTATTGATTGTCATGTCTCTAGTATTCCCCTCTCCATATTGAATGATGTAGCTAGTGATAATTCCATTTCTTTGTGAGACATCTATCTGTGTCCATGTGAGCGTAAGGTTAGTAGACATTATTTGATCAGCAGTAGGTACTCCAGGACTACCAGTAGGAGCTGAAAAAGAAAAATACCAAATATGATGATATCATACTAATGTATATAATTTTTGATGTTATTATGTTGAAATTTGACATGATTATTACTATTTTTTCGATTGTTTTTTTTTGTTGTTTATAGTTTTAGTATTACACTGTTTCAAATGCATACCACAGTCTTCATCAGGTTACAAAAGTTAAGATGAAATTTAAATAAAAAGAGCAGACACAGAAAAACCGCTGCTAGTTACTTCACCAAAGATACATGACAGTCGGTAAGTTAAATATGATTTGTTAAAGTTGACAGGTAAAATTTGAGGCATAAAAGCTGGTGCATGAAAGATGCTGATGTTTTAAACAGATAAAATAATTAAAGAAGTAAATTAGTAAAAAAATAGTTAGTAAAGCTACAAATGAAACTTCATCTGGTGTGAATTTTTGCAGTTTACTAACCCAATATCTTCTCTCACTGTTACCTTTGAGAAAACGTGACTGTACTTATGTGTGTATGTATGTATGTTTATGTGTGTATGTATGTATGTATGTATGTATGTATTTAGTATATATGTATGTATGTTGGTTTGTTGGTTGGTTGGTTTGTATGTATATATGTATGCGTGTATGTACATATTTGTTCACTTACTATCTTCAGCAGTTCTAATATTTCCACTAGCAGCAGAAAAAGGACCACTGTTGACACTGTTAACTCCAGCTACAGTGAAGGTGTACTGAGTGAAGGGCTTGAGGTCAGATATTAGATGAGTGGTAGCACTAGATGTAGTTGTGATGATCATGTTTCTATTAGATCCCACTCCATATTGGATGATGTAATGAGTAATTATTCCATTTCTCTGTGCCATATTTATTTCAGTCCATGTGAGGTTAATGTTAGTAGACATTATAGTATTTGCCACTGCACTAGGTATTCCAGGACTACCACTTGGAGCTACAAATAGAGAAGCAAGCAATAATGACTTGCTAGGCCAGCACGTGTGCACCACTGTGCTATATATAGCATGCTTACATCACTGTGCTATATATAGCATGCTTACATCACTGTGCTATATGTGGGGTTATTATACCGCTCGCCTCTGCGCACAAACGCGAATGCCACAGTTCTGATGGGCAGCGAGATATCGCTGCCACCAGAGTCCAGCTAAAGAGTGGTGACTCTTACTTCGAGAATATAATAATCTACAGTGTACTGAACTGCACAAAACACGTGGCGAGGGGACTTATAACTATGAGTCCACTCGCCCTCTGACCAATGAGAATGATACATGTCGAGCATAACAAAAGGTCCTACAGATGACCTGCGCACAACTATCTAAACATTAATGTTCCAAACGACACACACCCATAAATATAAACATAATGATACATAAACATAATTCTTGTTCTCTGTGCATTCTGTGTTCTTCATCGCTCTCCTTCTGTCTCTCTGTTGCTCTCGAATGTGGGCTGTCCCACATCTTCCCCCTCCTCCATTAAAAGACGGGTGTCACTGACACTGCTCTCAGAGTGACACCTACTCAGGTCGTCTGCCACGATATTCTTGTCACCACTCCTGTATACTACATCGAATTGGAATTCCGAGAATTTTAAAGCCCAACCGTACACTCTGCGATTTCTCTGTCTCCCGGACTTCAGCCACTCCAACCCTCTGTGATCTGTGATTACAACAAAACGCTTACCATACAGGTAAAATGCAAAAAACTGTACTGATTCGAACAGTGCCAGATCCTCCAGCTCCTGAGCGCTGTATCTTGCCTGAGCTCCCCTCAACTGCCTGGAGAAAAATGCTACTGGTCTCCATTCGCCCTCTCGTTTGATCGACAGCACAGCTCCAATTCCCGTTGCACTGGCGTCGCACTCCAAGCAAAACTCATCATCCTTGCAGGGCACATTTAAACACACATGATTACACAATGACATACACAACTCACTAAAAGCCTCCAACATGGGGCTCGTCCACTTCACCTCCCCTGGTGAGGTCTTCGCCGTATGCGAGGTCAGAAGCGAAGACCACCGATGAAAACCTCGTACAAACCTCCTATAATAACCGATGAGACCCAGGAACGCTCTGAGTTGTTTCCTGGTTCGTGGCACCGGGTGATCTGCTAACGCCTTGATCCTGGCCTCCGGCACTCTTATTGTCCCATCACCAATGACGTGTCCCAAGAACTCCAGATACCTTTTCCCGAACACACACTTGCTCCTTTTACATGTTAAACCAGCCTTCCTTAGAACACCAAACAGCTTCCTTAAATGCAACACATGCACCTCCCAACAACCTGACACCACCAGCACGTCGTCTATATAAACCTTCGTGAAATCCATACACTCTTCCAACACCTCATCCATCAACCTTTGGAATACCGACGGGGCATTGCATAGGCCAAACGGCATCCGTCGGTACTGAAATTTTCCAAATGGGCATATGAAACAGGTTTTCTCCCTGTCTCTCTCGTCAACCTCCACTTGGTGGAACCCCTTGGCGAGATCCACCTTAGAAAGAACCTTTCCATTCCCAACCCTTTCTAACATTTCCTCCAACCCCGGAATATAGTAGGGTTCCTTAGTGGTCACATCATTCAGCCGCCTAAAGTCTACACACAAACGTATGCCTCCACCGACCTTCTTTACTGGGACCAACGGAGAGGCCCAGCAACTGCTGCTTCTTTCGATTATCCCACATTCCAGCAGACTCTCCAGTTCTGTCCTAACTTCATCCCTGATTCCCATTGGCACGGAGTATGGTGACTGTCTGACGGGTGGGCTGTCCCCCGTATCGATGGTCATCACCACTCTCTTTGTATTCCCTGGCCTATCTGAGAAAACATCCCCAAACTCCTCTAACAACTCCTCTAACTCTCCCGCTACAAATCCCTCACATTCCTCTTTCAGTACATTCCTCTCTCGCTCTCCCTCCTCCAGCACTAAATCTAGTCTCCTAATCTCCGCTCTCTCCCGATATCTCTTCAAACAGTTTACATGCACAACCTTCGCATGCCTCTCTTGTCCAACCTTCCCGATCTTGTAGTTCACTTCGCCCATCTTTCCTATCACCCTGTACGGGCCCTCCCAAGAGTCAGCCAGCTTACACGACATTCCCGGCACCCTGTACAGTACCAAATCTCCTTCTGCAAACGTTCTCAACTTGCATCCCTTATTGTACAACTTCCGTCTCCCTTCCTTACTCTTGCTCATCCTCAACGCAGCGCAGTCACGCATACGTTCCAGTCTATCCATTAACCCTGCTACCCAATCACACACGCTCAACTTCTTGCCCTCAGCCTCATAGATGCCGTGATACAAGGCATCCAGAGGTGTCCTGACCTTAAACCCGAATACAAGGTCGAAGGGACTGAAGCCACTGTCGCTGTGTGGCATCTGCCTCAAAACATATAAAGCCAAAGGCACCTGTCCAACCCAATCCACATTCTCTTCCATGCACCTACCCAACACACCTTTCAGGGTCCCATGCATGCGTTCCACCATGCCGTTCGTCTGGGGGTGGTACGGTGAGGTCCTTAGCTTTTCTATCCCGAGAAGTTGGCATAACTGTCCAACCACCCTTCCGCAGAACTGCAAGCCTTGATCTGTCAACAGCACTTCAGGTATTGCAGTTCTCGAGAAGATGCTCCAAAGCCCCTCAGCTACGGACCTAGCAGTAATACTACGGAGAGGGGTAACTTCTGGCCACCTAGTTGCCATACTTATGTAAGTTAATAGAAACCTACACCCTCCCCTTTTCTTGGGGAGTGGACCCACCAAGTCCACCGCCACACTTTCAAAGGGCTCTGTCAAGACCGGCCTCTCCACCACTGGAGCCTTGCTCGGTCTACTCTTACTCTTTACCTGACAGACCCTGCAACTGCCACAGTGCTCTCCTACATCTTTATTCATCCCTGGCCACAGAAAGTATCTACCCACTAACTTGGCTACTTTTCCCTCGCTCAGATGCCCACATTTCTCATGCGCCATCTCTAAGATCTTCGCTCTAAACTCCTTCGGTACCACTATCACGTCTGCATACTCCTCCCATGAAATGTACATCCCTCTCAACAATAACCCCTTGTCCCACTTGAATCCTCTCTCTCCTCTATTACCCAACTCTCTCCATGTCCTTAGACTTTCATCCACCAATAGCCTCTCTCTGAACTCCTTCCCGTCCTTACCCTCCTTCATTGGCCCTATCTCTCTTGCCAATTTGCCTATTTCCTCTTCGCTTTCGCTCACTGTCATCAACTCTAATCCCTTAGGTTCTCCCTCCACCTCTTCATCACCCTCTACCTCACTCTCCCTCAAGCTCTCTTGCATCGGTCCTTCCTCTCCCTGCTCGACCGAAGGATCCAACTCATCTCCCTGCTCTTGATGAACAGACCCCTCTATACTGCACCACACGTCTTTCGCCTCTGCATCCCCTTCACACTGATCTAGCTTGGCTTCTACTCTGGCTTGGCTTCTTGTCAACACATTGACCTCTGCCTCTCTCTCCTTCCCGTTCTCCTTCTCCTCCCTGTAATCAGCTATGGCCTTCGAGAAAGCCACAATCTCTTCCCCGTCCATCAGGTTCATGGGTACTATGCTGATCACACCATCACCTTGTCTCTCGTCTATCATAGCCAGCTGAGACCGAACCAACCCTCCTACTTCGAAAGTAACTACCGTACTCCTGTGAATCTTCCTGTTCCCATGCACATCTGCAACGTGCACCTCACCACAATCTCTGTGACTGTCTTTCAGCAGGGACCTAGGAACCACCCCTATACTTGCCCCGGAGTCTACCATAACCTTGCATGGAACACCGTTGACCATACCCCTAGCAACATTAGCCTTCTCCCCATCTACTACCAGCTTTGCAACCTTCTTTCCTTCCTTCTTAATTGGTAACCCTACCTTCTTGCTGGTGCATTCAGGGCTGCGGTGACCTGGCTTACCACAGTTGTAGCAGGTTACTACCAGGGTTCCCACACTACTATTGCCGGATTCGCTGCCCTTACTGCGTTTGCAATCGACGGCTCTGTGCCCCTTATTCCCGCAAGTAAAACATGTGAGGTCTCTCCCTCCAAATCCATCTCTTCCCTCAGCCCTATACACGTTCCTCTCCCCTCCAAACTCGCTCATCCACGGTCTATAAAAGTTACCTCTCTGCCTTCCCGACATCCACGTTTCCCAAGCATCTCTTAAGTCCTCCACACTCTTTATCTCCTTACCTTCCATGTATACCCTGCCCGCCTGAGGCATGACCCTCCTAGTCAGTGCAGTGGCCAACGCCACCACACATTGCTCAAGCGTAGTGCACCCTTGCAGAACACCTCTGCTGACTCTCAGCACTTGCTCGCAAATTTCCCCTGCAGTCTTTTGCTTGACCTCTTCCCCTGTTAGCTCGAACAGTTGGTGTCCGTAAGTGAGCGCAGTTTCACCTACTGACTTTAAAAAAAAAATTCTTTACATCTTCGTATCCAGCTCCCTCCTCACGCACACTGTGCACCCTTGCACACAACCTCTCAGGTAACCTCGGGAACAGCCTCTCTGACCATCCCTCTCCATCTACTCCAGACTCCCGCATAACCCTCTCAAACTTGCTCAAGTAATCTGCTAACTCCGTACCCTCTTTGTACACTCCCATCGACTTCAACTTTTCTTGCAACAGCTCTCGTCTATTTCTCCTTGCATCCTCTTCCCTTCTCCTAGTCTCCTCTTCTTCCCTTCTTCTCTCCGCCTCCCGCCCCCTAAACGTCTCATACTCCCTACGCCTCTCTTCTTCCTCTCTTCTACGTTCCCTATCCTCCTCTCTCTGCCTGTCCTCCTTCTCCATCATAAACTTTAACAGCTTCCCAAGGTCGCTCTCCTCCCTCCTAGCCATCTCTCTACCCTCGTCTGCTTCTTCTCCCACTTCTGAAATACTATCCAACCCTTCGTCTCCACTTACTCCCTCCTCCTCTGATTCCCGAATAGTCCTGGACTCCGACAGTTGTGCAGGATAAGGTGATCTCTTGTGCAAAGTGGGTCTGTGTTGAGGTTTGTAGTCAGAATCCACCAGTGGCTTCTTGGATGACTTCTTCTTAATCGCAACAGCTCCAACCTCAGCCATAGGGAAGTGAGCTAACTCGCCCCCCTGCTAGAGACCTGCACAAGAGAAACAATGACAATAAAACTCAACAGAAACAACGGATACACTTGAAATAACAATGACACAAAACTCAAAGAGAATGATACAAGAAAAAAAACACAAAGATACCAAGACCAAAGGCCGTAACCCTGTTCAGTCAAGGATGACTCGCTGCCGCCGTAGCCCAACGAGAATGAAGCTCCCACAACCGTAGTCTGAGTGCTGCGAACGAGATTTTATCAGGCGCCGCCGAAGCCCGTCCGAAGTGACACACCGCGACCGTAGTCCGAATGCTGTGAATGAGTGTTCTAGTCGCTGCCGAAGCCCTCCTAGCGTGAAGTTCCACGACCGTAGTCTGGAGACTGTGATTATGTTCGTGAACGTGTAGGACGAATCCTAGAAGTCCTCAGGGACGTGTCCCTATCGGTCCTTCGTACTGGTTGTAGTCCCTCGCAAGCGTACTTGCCCTGGGTCCTTGTAGGTGATCCTCGGGGAACGTCTTCCAGCCAAGGATCCCACCGCTGCCACCAAAATCTGTGGGGTTATTATACCGCTCGCCTCTGCGCACAAACGCGAATGCCACAGTTCTGATGGGCAGCGAGATATCGCTGCCACCAGAGTCCAGCTAAAGAGTGGTGACTCTTACTTCGAGAATATAATAATCTACAGTGTACTGAACTGCACAAAACACGTGGCGAGGGGACTTATAACTATGAGTCCACTCGCCCTCTGACCAATGAGAATGATACATGTCAAGCATAACAAAAGGTCCTACAGATGACCTGCGCACAACTATCTAAACATTAATGTTCCAAACGACGCACACCCATAAATATAAACATAATGATACATAAACATAGTTCTTGTTCTCTGTGCATTCTGTGTTCTTCATCGCTCTCCTTCTGTCTCTCTGTTGCTCTCGAATGTGGGCTGTCCCACACTATATATAGCATTTATTATTGAATAGCCAATATACCTTACTTTATTTTTATATATGGTGAGCATTTATTCATTCACACAATAGTTCATTAGCATAACTCGTGATGTGCTTCAGCACAAGTGGTGAGTGAGCTTGTCTGACTAAATTTAGATTTGAATACTAACAACTAATAATATTTATTTGTTAGTCAATTTTTTTAAATCATTTGTGCTATTCTGTCTAGTAGTGTTTCCAAAAGTATGCTTCATTGAAAATGCTCAGTTGTACTTGAACTCTACTGAATAAAGCATCCATTGAATTTTTTTGGTGGTTTGACTATTGGACAATGGATTTTAAAGTAAGAACAGTTCTGTTACATAAGGGTATAGCTATGACAAACAGCGCATTAACCAAGATAACTTACCACCACCACTAATAGTATAGAAAAAAACCTGCTAAATTTGTAAGACCTAACTGCAAACGATTCTTCTCTTCTGTCTCTGTAAGCTTAGCCCTTTGCCCTTGTCTTTCCTGGCAATCATTTCTTCTCCTGATTTATTGTGCCCGCACTAATGGTAACATTATAAAGCAGCCTCTGGGGTGGACATGCATCAAGTTCTTTGAACTTTGCCATGTACTTTTACATAAGTAAGAGTGTGACATAGTGAAATATTTCAGGAGCAGGTTATTTTACTTTCATAAGCCAGAGGCGAGTGAAAGTAAAACCTGAGAGTGGAATATCTTGCCATATCACTCTGTCAGTTTAATAAGTGATCACTCTGTCAGTTTAATAAGTGATCACTCTGTCAGTTTAATAAGTGATCACTCTGTCAGTTTAATAAGTGATCACTCTGTCAGTTTAATAAGTGATCACTCTGTCAGTTTAATAAGTGATCACTCTGTCAGTTTAATAAGTGATCACTCTGTCAGTTTAATAAGTGATCACTCTGTCAGTTTAATAAGTGATCACTCTGTCAGTTTAATAAGTGATCACTCTGTCAGTTTAATAAGTAACTCTGTCAGTTTAATAAGTGATCACTCTGTCAGTTTAATAAGTGATCACTCTGTCAGTTTAATAAGTGATCACTCTGTCAGTTTAATAAGTGATCACTCTGTCAGTTTAATAAGTGATCACTCTGTCCAGAACTGAAATGTATGAACTTAAAAATTCAGGAAGGAAAAAAAACTAGAATAAACTCTCTCAGAAATTAGTATCTCTGTCCACATGAGAGTTACATTAGTAGACATTATTTGATTAACTGTAGGTACTCCAGGACTACCAGTAGGAGCTGAAGAAAAAGAACATACAGAACACTTAGTAAGTGTGTGTATGTATGTATGTATATATGCATGTACGTATGTATGTATGTATGTACGTATGTAAATTTGTATGTACATATAATGTATGTATGTATATATGTATGTATAAATATGTATTATGTGTATAATTATATTACATTTATATTTATATATATGTTATTGTGAATTGCTTACTATCTTCTGCTGTTCTAGTAACTTGACTAGCACTAGAAAATGAACCAGTGCCAGCATTGTTGACTCCAGCTACAGTGAAGGTGTACTCAGTGAAGGGCTTGAGGTCAGTGATTAGATGAGTGGTAGCACTAGATGGAGTAGTGATTGTTATGTTTCTATTAGTTTCTTCTCCATACTCAATCATGTAACTTGTGATGACTCCATTCCTGTCTAGACAGTCTATCTCTGTCCATGTGAGGGTAATGTTAGTATACATTATTACACTAGCAGTAAGTACTCCAGGACTACCAGTAGGAGCTGCAAAAAATAAGAATGTTATCACAGATTATTATGTATTAGTTTATACCTGTACCTGTTTCACTTGTAGTCAGAGTTGTAGTTCCTGTGCCTTCTAATTCCATCAAAGTATTTCTACCAGTAACATTAACAGAGTATTGAATACCAGCCTCCAGATTACCAATAGTTACTGAGTCCGTCATAGTAGTTCCTGTTCTAGTAGGGACTCCATTACAAGTAGTACTAGTCAATGTAACTGTGTACATATCTACTGATAGACTATTGGTAGGTTGAGAGAAGGACAGAGTAGCTGATGTAGCAGTCATTGAATCAATGGCAATTTGTGGGGTTAAAACCTCTATATTTACAAAATTTAATACAGAATAAATTGATACAAGGCATAATAATGCACACTTCTTGCAAAATATTTACATTTCCCCCATTGTTTTGTGTTGCTCAATCCTTACACTGCATATACACTTGATAATCATGTTTATGTTCATTACTCTGTTCACTCTTATAATACAAAACTAGTGTATTACTGTTGCTGAGCAAACCACTTTATTTAACTGGAAGGGGAAAATACTATGGAAAAAACATGAAAAAATACGGAAAAAAACTTGCCATTTCAATATATATTGAGAATAGTTTACTTTGTTTGAATTTTAAGCAAGTATTCATGCTTTCATATAACATTTAGAGGAAAAGAAATGAAAAAATACGGAAAATAACTTGCCATTTCAATATAATATTGAGAATAGTTGACCTTGTTTAGAATTATAAGCAAGTATTCATGCTTTCATATAACATTTAAAGGAAAAGAAATGAAAAAATACGGAAAATAACTTGCCATTTCAATATATATTGAGAATAGTTGACCTTGTTTAGAATTTTAAGCAAGCATTAATGCTTTCATATAACATTTAGAGGAAAAGAAATGGTTCTTATAACTCAAAAGTAAAAATTGCAAGATTTAATATGTTTTTATTTTGCAATAATTATTCCCTAAACAAAATATAATAGATGTAATAGTCTAAAGGTGGCAATAACTTGCTGCCATATCAATGACACTAAGCTAATTTATTAGGACACCTATTCCCAATTCATGTTTTTCAATACATAATGTGAAAACAATATCCCAGAAACAATAATAGAATTATCTTTTAGCAACACTCGAATTGTGAGCCACTATAATTAAAAACAAAGTGTTGAGCAGTTGAAAAGGTTGTCAAGAGTATAAGACTAATAAGTAAACATTTCTAAAAGATGGCCAGCTTATGTCATAATGGTTATGAATTTCATTGCTCTATCACATGTACTACCAATATGCTGCACATAAAATTATATATAAAATCTCAAGATAAATAAGTTATGTATTCATTTACCTTGTAAAGTCAGTGTTTGAGACATAGCTGGTACACTGAAATATGTGCCAGTACTAGCTCTCACACGAACAATAACAGTAGAAGTAGAGGTAGTAATAGTATCAGTTGTGTGAGTAGTTCCAGTCACTGCAGCACCACCAGTATTGACATTCATAGTGTTTATATACACACGGTATGTAACTCCAGAGAAACCAGCTGGAGGAGTCCAAGTGGCCTGTACTCTCCTATTACTAATTTGTGTCAGTACAATATTAGTAGGAGGATCTGGATCTAAGAGATAATAATGCACTGAATACAAGTCTGAGCTCATTTTTAGCAAGACTACTTCCTCTTTATTGTATATTGTCTACAAGTATTCTTACAATGCAAATGCTTTTGAAAGTGTCTGTTTTTATTAAGTAGCATACAGCACTTGGTTAAAATAACTTTTTTTCTATTATGCAAGATTATCTAAGGTTTTCACAATAGAGCCCTTTGCACATAAAGATTCACCTAATATGCATAATGCTTCTGATGCCATGTCTACAACAAAACTTGTTAAAGTAACTTTGTCAACCTGTAAGATACCTGAGGTCCGCGGCTGAATAAACATTTGAAAGACTAAGAGGCCAGAGATTAGTGCTCTCTTAATAATTCAGTGCTTTCACAAGTAAGGGATAATTATTCATGAATAATTGGATTTAAATGGTAACCATAGCGCTAGGGCAACACAAACACCTGCTTCTGGGTCATCCGTCTTCTATTGAATTTATTATGACATCCCTTTTTCTGTTTGGCATACAAGCCATTACCTGCTGCACTGTTTAAATTTATCTGTGCTTGTATACCATTCACACAATTCCAAGGGTCACCCAAGTCATTGAAGATTAGTGATATTTCATTGCATTAGCATAACATAACATGACTAAAGTTTGATGCTAATAAGAAACTGAAACATAAAACCGTTTGTGAAGTAAGTATTTTCTTCTTTCGAGAACTCAGTGGCAGATTCATGCTACAGTCTAAAGCATTCAGGAAACGTCCTAGAGCTGGTGCTACTCAGCAAATGGAAGTGTTTGGGACTGCCTAGCAAGTGGAAAAGGCTTTATTCTGTGCAAAGTGTTCACGACCTCAGATAAACGGGCTCGTAGCCAACTTGAAAGAGGTAGGACCCACTAGTGGGTGTTAGAATGACAAAGTCCTAAGTATAAAAGCGTGTGATCAGCCTTGACTGTTTCTCACATCTTCCTAGACTGCTAGGTAAGAAGGAGGTCGTAAATCTCCACTATCACTGACAGTTCTACTTAGACCCTTTGTATATATTCCGTCTTGCGTTCGAGACAGTCACGAACTCCGCTACCCTGGTAGAGACAGGAATAACAAAGTTATTAACAATAAAATATTGAAATACCAGAAATTAAAATGAAACGGTGATGCACAAGTAATATTTAAAAAGTTAGATATGTTAGAACAAAACAAAAAAGGCAAAACTATGACATCGACGAATATCGACTATACACAATTGCTTCACAGACGCATTAATACCCAGTGTCTTCCGAAGGCCTTCCTTGCATGAAGGTTTCTTCAACCTGAACAGGAAGCCAGCCTTCAAGAAGCCTCATTTAGGCCGAACTCATGCTCAATGGAACGTGAAGATTTGACTAAAGATTCTATAAAGGTGTGACCACCCCAGAGATGACTAATCATAAACAGCTCACTGTTTAAGTTAGATATAATTGCTTGCTGGATCCTCTACTGAGTTTGTAATCCTTTGTAAGAAGTAGTCAGCATTGGATACTAGGCAGCAAAGACTCTAGTGAAGGGAAAAATCTGATATCAACCTCATTTAGAACTTTAACAATTAGTTTGATGCTATGGTGGAGTGCAGAGGGAGTTTGCAAGAGTACTGCAGAGCTACCATCACCCTCAACATAACTTGAAAAGGATGTGTCTGGTATCTGACTATCGGATTTGCCTTTACCTATACTACGTGGATCAACAAGAAGAGGATACCATTATATTATATATGGCTTTCTCACTGCCATCTTCCCAATACAGGAAAACTAGAGGTAATTTGCACTGTGCCAATAGAATAAGCTAGAGAATAAGCTAGCTATTAGAATAAGCTAGCTTATAGGAAAGTCAAGTATCATCTAGCTTACACTAAGCTTATAACTTTAGAATAAGCTGTGGTAGATACTATCTTATATCAAAGCATTGGCAAAGCGTTTTGTTATTTTGAATGAGTTGTTAGTGAACTGCTGCTATAATTTTTGCAGTGTTGGAGTTACCTGGACAAAGAAAGTAAGTGCCATGCTATTTACTCCGTGGTCACATGTAAACCTCAACTTCTGAGGCCTGCTTTTCAAACCATGTAATTTTTTTATCTTTGGGAACATTTTTCTGCTTCTTCAGTAAATTAAACTTTTTTGAAGCTCATTTTATGTACTGTGTACATATCCCTTCCATTTATTCCATAATATAATGTAGTATCAATGAATTAGAGTTATTGGGTACAGTTGGTTACATGTGGCAACTTGCAAAAAAACAAAAATAAGCACAACAAGCCTAGTCAAATAGAATAGCTACATTTGTAGGCAGGGATCACATTGCACTGTAATGTGAACTGGAACTGAATCCCATGATCATGTGACATGATAAATGCACCTTAAGTGAAAACACAAGTTTGTGTGGACATGCATATGTCATTTTGTACTTTGACCCTTGCATATTTTGTGTTAGCTCGGCGATCAACCCCGTCCAAAACCGTTACAAGGGAAATGCATTTCAAAGTGCACTGGTACACCTGAGATTTAAGAAAATAGATTTTACAAGATGTACACAATGTATGCTTAAGGACTCGCTGTAGCTTATAAGAAGTTTGCTCTTCCTCAGCTGATTTAGCATAAATGTAACTATTGTAAAATGTAAATGAAATTAGTAAATATTTTTATTGTTTCACAATTTCTGTCTCAGCTTCTTTTACTCGTTAGATGTATTCTCTCTCTTTCACAGGCTTTTTTTTTTAATACAGGATTAAAAATGTTTAGTTGCCACCGAGAATCGAACCCAGGACCGCTTGCATAATGCACAAGTGCTCTGCCACTGAGCTACAACAATCAGCCGGCAAACAAACACTCTAATTCTGTATTTATACTGTTAAGGGGTACTGCTATGCTACAGTCTAACTCTCAACAGACCAACGAAAATTCTCTTTTTTCGAAGATTCGTATTATTCATTGAATTTTTTTACTCCACTAATTTATCACTTCATAATTTCTTTCTCAGCCTTCTTTTACTCATTAGATGTATTCTCTCTCTTTCACAGGATTTTTTTAAATACAGAATTAAAAATGTAAATATTTTTAATTTTGTATTTTAAAAAAAGCCTGTGGGAGAGAGAGAATACATCTAATTGTTATTGTTATCGTGGTGAGCAAGGGAAGCAAACAATACACATTCAGGATTAACACGATCGAAAATTGGGTATGTTTGGACATAGATGTGTCTTTTTGTACTCTGACCCCCCATGCTTTTGTGTCCGCTTGGTAATTGACTGCGCTTTTATTTAATAATAATATATTTATTACTATTGTTCAGCTATGTTGAACGTAGCATTCAATGTAGATTTTTAATTTCAGGACGTTTCAGACCGTGGTCCGTCATCAGCTGTGCAGAAGTGAACTTTTATTCTTTTCCCGACTTTACTATTGGACTATTGATTTTCAAGGGGCAAGCAATCAAATTTACGAGGATGATACGGTAAAGATTGATAAATCAAAGGATTCTGCTTATAAGCTAGCTGCCTTTCCATAGTACTCTCGGTTGAAAATGCTCTATTGTATCAGAGCTTTAATAGATAAACCATCGTAAGTATTCACTTAGTGACTTGATTGTTGGACAATGGATTTTCAGGTAAGAACCAATCTGTTATGTAAGGTGTATAGCTATGATAAACAGGTCATCAGGCATCATCGGGTAACTTTAGAATAACAGGGCTAACTATAAACAGAGCACCTTTTATTAACCTATCATATCACACATTCATTATTATTTCAATGTAATATAAAAGGACTTTCAATTTGTATTTTGTGAATTTTTTTGTGTTTGATAATATTTGAATCAACCTTAGAGAAATCTGTGAGTTTGACATAATACAAAAGACTTCACAAGGACTCTAGTGAGGGCAAATTGAGAGCAACTTTTACTAAAGTAGTGTTCAGCCCCCTCCCCTTCCCTTCGCAGGGCTAGACTAAAAGAAACACTATGGTTATAGAATATTGTAAGTTAGCTAATGTGGTTTAGCTACTACATGTCTTAGCACTTTTTTTTAACTCTTTTACTAGCCCAGTCTTTTTTATTTCTATATTTTTCCCTGCTGCTTGGGAAGCTCAATGTGCTTTCATTGTCTAGCATTCTTATCCTCTTTAGCTTACTAGTTATTTTTATTTAGCTGATCATTTTTGTTGCATTCAACAAATATTCTATGCCAGCTTGCGCGTCATTAGTGCTAGCACAACACAGGTATATGTATGTATGTATGTATGTATGTATGCACATATCTAAGTTTATTGCGCAATTAACGATCTTTTTACAATAATATGCATGTTCACTAAATACAAGTCAAGTTGCTAATCTTTTGCTGTTGGTCATGTAGTATTATAATAGTATCTAATCGACAAATAATACTATAGCAATTCTAGATATAATATATTTAGACAAATACTGTTGTTTTATTTGAGGTTTAATAATTATTGTGAATATTTCTTATTTATTAAGTTAAGTGAAGATGTACCTTGCACTTCAAATACTGGTGAAGTCACTGGAGTTGGTGTATCAGCATTACTAACAGTGTATGTGTAAGTTCCAGGTAGAAGTCCTCTCACTAGTAGAGCAACTCTATACATGCGACTCTCACATGGTCCAGTACCTACAATAGCCTCTCCTCCTCCATCAAAGAATGAACCACCACCAGCTGGTCTTGTATTTCTATCAACCGTAACATTATTCCTTCTCCAAGTCACTGATGTAGGTCGACCTCCTGTAGTTATTCCTTCTATAATTAACACTAGGTTATCACGATCAGCTAATTGTTGTTGTTCATCAGGATCTAGTTGTATAGTAGCATTAGTAATGGCACCTACAATCACCACACAAGTTTAAGTTTATAAGTAACAGAAAAGTTGCTGCAACAAAATTCACTGCATGAAAAGTGTCCATTGACAACCATAACAAAGTCGTAAATTAGTGTATAATCAGTTGATAACTAGCTTGATAACCTCTACGGCCTTGTCAACTTTTTGTCAACTCTAATTATCACAGCAGTTTACGGATTTTTGTTATGGTTGTCAATGGACTCTTTTCAGGCAGTGATTGTGCATATGTGTACGATTAGGTTTATTTAATATTCTAAACACCCAACATAAACCTTTACCCTACATTTAGACATTTTGCCAGGGTCCTCCTCAGGGGTCAATAAGGTTTAACCTTTATGGTGATTAATAAACAAAATGTAGACAGGTCCGTTTTTTCAAAATTCATAACATGGAGGCACTTGTGGGAAAAGTTCAGTAACTTTTAGACCTATTTGACCTGCTGAATCCAAATATGCTATCTGCCAAACTTGTAACTTATTAGTAAATATGATAATAAGATGTTTATACTGGAGCAGTTATATTTCTGCCATTTATAAATGCAATGATGTTTTGTGTGAAATGATATATGTGACAGTACTTGGGGAAAGGGACCGATTGCATTAAAAATTTAAAAATGAGTTATTTATACCACTGTGTAGAGCACTTCATATGGAGTACTTTGATACCAAGTTTATAGGCAGGCGCTGCTTGGTTCACTAAATATACAGTGGCAATCTAACCAACTTGAGCACAGTTATTTCGAGAAAACTGCAATTAAAACTTCTTATTCAATTTCTGGCGGAGTTAACGTTGAAATCCGTAATCTAACCGGAAGTCCGTGTTACGGATTAAGTAAGACTTTTATTTGTGCTTGGAAGATGGCGGTTCTCAGGTGAACGGCAGTAAGTTATAGTTGGGGCCTGTGGGTCGACGGTCAATCACCGCGATCACCAATTACTAGCCGACTCTCCGTAAACTAATTAAATTAGTAAGCCGCCAGAGTTAGAGGAGATTACGCTTTACTCGTACACTCTGGGGCTCGCTGCCACCAGAGTTCCAGTTAGCTAGCCTGCCCTTCCCTGAGGATTAAATCAGTTGGGGTTAAGACGAACTTATGGGGAACTGATGAAACGCATGCGTGTCTAAGGTTATATACCGAAGGACACGCATGCGCAGGAAATAATGAAATTGGTCAACTGGAAATCCGGGGCACAAATAAACTGACAAGCGTATACATATTTGAAATAACTCACACTGCTAATAATAAAATGTTCTGGATGATACACACATAAATGTTCTGAAGTTCTATCTTTGTCTTCTCACTCTTCTTCTCTACTTCTCGTCTCTGTCTTTCTCTATATTTCTGTCCCTGTCTCCATTCTCTCTCATCACTCCGCCCACAGGGCCGCTTACTTCGTTTTTGGGGGAGGCCCTACTCAGTTCAAACCCTACGTTGTGTAAGGGTACTAAACAGGTATGGCTTTAAGGGAGAAGGATGTCTTCCGTATCAATAGAGCAGAGAAGAGGCAACAGGCTGTGGAGAAGAAAAGAATGGAGGCTGTGAAGCGACGTAAGACTGCAGCTCAGCGTCAGTTGACTGTATCTTTAGGTCGGACATACCAGGCTGGGGGATTCTAAGATGAATATATTATTCTGATTTTGGTGACGGTTCGAGTCGGAGATAGAGGGCATAGTTGTTGCAGTGCCAATGATATTTGCATCTGTGTGTGTTAGGGCAATGATGAAAAAAGCAAGACCCTCTAAAATCTGAGCCCTACAACCATAATATTGTAATAGTTTTAGACCAACACACACACACACACGAACTTCAATTATCACTTTCTAATTGTCACTTTTTCTTTCACATGCACACATATCTGGCTGTCCTGGGGTCTTGTTGAGCTCCTTTGGAGTGAGCCATGATATCAAGGTAACTTCTAAAACCTGAATTTAGGTCTGAATATTCACTGTATGCAATATTATGCTTTCTTACAGGCATTGTCAGCTGTTATTACAAGTGTCGTGTTTAACCTCAATTATCTCAAAACTACATTTTCCCAAAGTGGTCATACTTCGGTACATCATAACTTACTCTCACTATTTTTTTATTTTTATGTTTATATATCATCTTAAAGCTCATATTCTACTCTTTAAAATGAACTGATACTTTTTCAAAAAATTATTTTTTTCTTTAGTTATGCAAGTTTTTCTAAAAAAAAATGAACTTTTGGACATTTTTGGACAAAAACAATTATAAAAAAAAAAATAAGGAGAAATTCCAAAAAGTATCAATACAATTATGAGATAAAAGTATACTGAATGTGTGAAAAAAGTTTGGAGTGTTGAGGATCATGTCTGATGGGGGTTACATCGTACCTAATAGGTAAAGGGTGAGTGGACGATGAAACCGATCACTTTGGGTGGGTGGGGCCAAGTTGATATATCTGTAGTTCATCTTGAAGATGATGCTTTACTCATCATTTTATGACTTGAAGTATGAAAAAATACACATGGATGACTGATTTATGACCAAATAAGCAAAATACCCCAAAAATGCCCTATCCCCCCCTTAAGTAGCACTAGATGAGTATAGACATAGTTTTGCAGGCCATTTTGTGCTTCTTTCTTTGTTTTCTTCTTTTTTTGGTTTCCAACAGTTTGATAGTTACAGTAAGTCATGGTAACTGTAATACAGTCACTCTTTTAGAAATGATCAACTAGCTTGGTTTGTTATTTCATGGCTAGCTAAGTTTAGGAATATATTTGTCTTAAGTGTGTCAGCCAACTTGTTGCCTGTTTTGGAACAAATGAACAATGAATAATAGTAGGAATCTCTTTAAATCAATGAACAAAAATGATGGACTTTCACAATGTGTTGCCTTCTCTTGTTGCAGTGTGACAGAAGTCCTTATCATCACTGAAACCTTCGTCTAGTCAGAGACTTGCTGATTCTTCCAGTGTCTACACAATAATAGTCCCAGGAGAGTCTCCTTATCTGCAGACTCCAGATGATATGTGTGACAGAAGTCCTTATCATCACTGAAACCTTTGTCTAGTCAGAGACTTGCTGATTCTTCCAGTGTCTACACAATAATAGTCCCAGGAGAGTCTCCAGATCAGCAGACTCCCAATTACAAGACCCCATAAATAGCAACATCAACTTATATAGCTTGATTATTCACATTTATTCTTTCTATTCTGTTGCTGCAATGTTATAACAAAAACTTATAAGAATTTACCCACAATTTTCTGAGGTCGAGGGAATTTGTTGCTAGGCAACAAATTGAATTCACCCACATTTTCAATACTCGCGGGTTGGATTTCCGTGCACGCAAGGAAGGTCAAAAAAGAGAATAAAAGGTGGCTGTGTTTAAACGGGGCGCTTGGACCTTTAACAACGGTTTCAGCCACTTAAATTTGGTGTCAGTGTAAATAAAGGGTAGGAAATACCAGTGGGCCAATAAAAAGAAAACCAAAAAAAAATTTTCGCCGGTGTTTGGGCTATACTGTACATTTTTTATTTTAAGTAATTGGTCCCTTTTCCCAAGTACTGTCACATTTTTGTTATTTCCCATATGGCAGTTTCACTTATTTGCACTATTCACTGATGATGACAACAGTGTAGGTGCAAGTGATGAAGTTAAAAACTATCATGGTTAATGTATTGCATTATGGATAACTTAGAACTTTTTAAACAAAATTAATAACCTTGATTTGTAAGGTCACCAATGTGAATATCTATTTTGAAGAACAAAATACAAGCAAATCAACATCTCAAAATATCAGTTCAAGATTAACACCACAAAAATATCAATTCAAGATCAACACCTCAAAATATCAATTCAAGATCAACACCTCAAAATATCAATTCAAGATCAGCACCTCAAAATATCAATTCAAGATCAACACCTCAAAATAGCAATTCAAGATCAACACCTCAAAATATCAATTCAAGATCAACACCTCAAAATAGCAATTCAAGATCAACACCTCAAAATTGCAATTCAAGATCAACACCTCAAAATATCAATTCAAGATCAACACCTCAAAATATCAATTCAAGATCAACACCTAAAAATATCAATTCAAGATCAACACCTCAAAATATCAATTCAAGATCAGCACCTCAAAATATCAATTCAAGATCAACACCTCAAAATAGCAATTCAAGATCAACACCTCAAAATATCAATTCAAGATCAACACCTCAAAATAGCAATTCAAGATCAACACCTCAAAATTGCAATTCAAGATCAACACCTCAAAATAGCAATTCAAGATCAACACCTCAAAATATCAATTCAAGATCAACACCTAAAATAGCAATTCAAGATTAACACCACAAAATATCAATTCAAGATCAACACCTCAAAATATCAACTCAAGATCAACACCTCAAAATTGCAATTCAAGATCAACACCTCAAAATAGCAATTCAAGATCAACACCTCAAAATATCAATTCAAGATCAACACCTCAAAATAGCAATTCAAGATCAACACCACAAAATATCAATTCAAGGTAACAGATAACGTTTTTTATAATTATTATGGAAAACTCCTTAAAAACATTTCAACCGATGAAAAGGATTTTATTTTCTATCTCAACAAAGCTTTAAATATTAACTTATTCTATAGCTCGAGGAATGCTTTCAAGAATGCTATGCTTAAACTGTAAGTATTTTTTAAACGATGAAGTTTGTCGTGTTTAATTACGCATGAAGGTGGTAACAGGCAAGAAGGTTATGAGTAGAAAATAATTCAGAAATTGTGTGAATACAATTGGAAAAGCACACAAAAAATTGGTCCTACTATTGAAAGACAAAGCTGTATTATGAATATTATGTCATTAACCCTCAGCGTGCATGCGTGAGAGAGGTATAGTAGTCATCGTGTCTGTTTGTCAGTTTGTCTGTCTGTCTGTCACACTCTGATTTTGGAGATTACTGACAATTAACCGTTGATTTGGTATGAACTTACTCAGGACGAAGATTTAGGTAGGACTTTTTTATTATGCTTCTATTGGGCTATTTGTTGAGCAAACGCGAACTTTTCAGCTCCGCATAGGTAACAGCTTTTATGGGTAACGCCCCCTAGCATCACGTCATAATGACGTGAGCAAAAAATTTCTTGCACTGAGCGGTGTAGTTTGCTTTATACTCAGGGAAGTTAACGGAGTTGAAAGAATTGAAGTTTCGCGTTGAAAATGTATACCGTTAAGTGTTTCTGGCTAGTTTAGCTTCTTCTCTTATGAAGACAGCATTTCCATGTACTATTTTCACTGCTTGAGCTACAGTAATGGCTCATTCAAATAGCTAACAGATTGCTTGTTCTTTTGGAATGAGATTATATTTGTTTTAATAGCACTGAGGGTTCGCACCTTTGGTGCTTCATTACTATGTACTTTTTTACTGTATTTTTCCCAGTTATATACTGAAAATCTTGATGTAATAATTATTACATCAAGATTTTCAGTATATAACTGGGAAAAATACAGTAAAAAAGTACATACATTCAGATACATCATCTGTTTCTTGAACTATTTTGATATCTTTCTTATGGTTTTTTTTTTTTTTTCATTCAGTTAATTTTATGTTGGCCATAAAGTAATGAGCTAGACTAGGAATAATTTTATCATTGCACAAGAAGTTAGAATAAGTTTAAGACATTTTTATTCTCATGAATAGAATGAATACATTGTCAAACAGTCCATCTTGTTTAGCCTTAAACTCACATTGTCCTTGAACTTGCATAAATAAAGTAGTAATAGTAGTAGTAGCAGCCAATAAGTACAGGATCATATCTGTTGGAAAGAAAGAATGTTGATGACAGATTCACTAAACATTATTTCTGAGGCATTCCCTTCTCAAGTTATTGTTTTTAAAGTTGTTGTTGATTCAACACAGCATATGTTGTTTTCACAAGTCAGTGATATCTTTTTAATGCCCCATAGATCAGGACTGTCATTTCCTTTGTAGCTATGTGGCAGTAATGAGTTAGCCAATTATTGGCATTATGAAGAAAAAAAAGACTTAAAGGCTATGGGATACTTTCAAGTAGTGATAACTGTTTAGATTATGGAATACATTGTAAGAGATCTTTTGTTCAATGGACAGTTTGTAATCTACATGAAGTGGTTGTGTGTGTGTGTGTGTGTGTGCGTGTGTGTGTGTGTGTGCGTGTGCATGTGTGTGTGTGTGTGTGGAGATTAACTTGTAAATACTGTTTAACTCTCCTTAAGAGCACAACATCTACAATATTCTTTCAGTCAGATATTATTTTCTAAATAGCAGCTGCACTCCTGGTACTTTATATGTATTAGTTAATAAAAATAGCATATTAATAGTCATAAATCTATTAGATACAAGTATTTCAGCCATTGTAAAGGCTATCATTAGCCATAGTCTTTATGTTATACATAGTTTTGTCATAGGACCTGCAAGTTTCCCTAGGATGTCATCACTAAAATAATGACATTCAATACATAATGGTTAAAATATTTGTGTATTTAATTAAATTTAAAAAAAATTTGAGTGGAAATTACAATCACAAGCTTACAACTGATGTCCATTAGCTATGCCTAGTCACAAGCTGACAACTGATGTCCATTAGCTATGCCTAGTCACAAGCTTACAACTGATGTCCATTAGCTATGCCTAGTCACAAGCTTACAACTGATGTCCATTAGCTATGCCTAGTCACAAGCTTACAACTGATGTCCATTAGCTATGCCTAGTCACAAGCTTACAACTGATGTCCATTAGCTATGCCTAGTCACAAGCTTACAACTGATGTCCATTAGCTATGCCTAGTCACAAGCTTACAACTGATGTCCATTAGCTATGCCTATAGTCACAAGCTTACAACTGATGTCCATTAGCTATGCCTAGTCACAAGCTTACAACTGATGTCCATTAGCTATGCCTAGTCACAAGCTTACAACTGATGTCCATTAGCTATGCCTAGTCACAAGCTTACAACTGATGTCCATTAGCTATGCCTAGTCACAAGCTTACAACTGATGTCCATTAGCTATGCCTAGTCACAAGCTTACAACTGATGTCCATTAGCTATGCCTAGTCACAAGCTTACAACTGATGTCCATTAGCTTATGTCCATAGTCACACAAGCTTACAACTGATGTCCATTAGCTATGCCTAGTCACAAGCTTACAACTGATGTCCATTAGCTATGCCTAGTCACAAGCTTACAACTGATGTCCATTAGCTATGCCTTGTCACAATCTTACAACTGATGTCCATTAGCTATGCCTAGTCACAAGCTTACAACTGATGTCCATTAGCTATGCCTAGTTACAAGCTTACAACTGATGTCCATTAGCTATGCCTAGTCACAAGCTTACATCTGATGTCCATTAGCTATGCCTAGTCACAAGCTTACAACTGATGTCCATTAGCTATGCCTAGTCACAAGCTTACAACTGATGTCCATTAGCTATGCCAGTCACAAGCTTACAACTGATGTCCATTAGCTATGCCTAGTCACAAGCTTACAACTGATGTCCATTAGCTATGCCTAGTCACAAAGGTATATTCGTGCTACTGCTATGGTAGTGGCAACTGAACTTGAAATGCTAAACATTGAGAGAATATATGATCCAATGTTAACATTCATGTGACAGCTAGTTTGATTTTACATTGCTGGCAAGAGCCTTGGAAAGCATTAGCTAATGAGGTAATAGTTTGTGAATCTAAAACATATATGTGGGTCGGGCATAAGAGAGGTGTGGCATCTGCCCCACCTCATCGCTCAAGTGAACTTAGAACTTTTATGTTATTGCTATATTTTATTGTTGTATTATCTTATGTTGTAAACAGGTTTACCATAGTCCGTTGTTTGTGCAATCACTTGTTTTGTTGATTAAGTTTTGATCGTTTGTTCACAGAGTCATGTGTTGTTTGTGCCTGCGCTGCAGTGAGAACGAAACGCTGTAGTGCAGGAAGTCACGTCATCGTGTGTCATATTGTGAGCGTGTTCCCAATTCTCTATATAAGCATTGTGCATCATTTTAAGTTTAGTTCTACCTCGTGCCTTACACTTTTTAGACATAGATTTAAAACTCTATTCAGTCAATTGTTGGGGCTGGGGAAAAACTCTGGTGGCAGCGTACCTTGCGCTCTCCTCGAGTCCATGAGTAAAGTGAATCTCCTCTGAGTCTAGTGCGAGCGGCGACCCACAAAAGCCCACAATTGGCGGCAGCGGTGTCGAGATCTGTCTACGCCTTGAAAAATCAAGTTGTCCACGTGTTGTAAGTCGAAAGCTGAGTATATTCATCGATTAAGAACATTCGAAAAGTATTACAAGTTGTCTAAGTCAAGTCATTAGAAGTCCCGAGTATTGTCAAGTTCAAGTTGTCCATGCCAAGTTATTTCCCTCGAGTTCTTGAGTTTGTAGCGGTGTCCTAACGGTCTCGTATCTACGTTATTCGTCTCCTGGTAAACTGTATCGTGGTACTGTTCATACATATTTGTACAATTGTTCAGTTAGCATATATTCTCTCTTACTGTGTGTAGACATTCCTGCGTCTGGTTGGCCTGTGAATGAACCGGAGAGAGACAAGGGATAGAGCTTGCAAAAAGTGTCCTAAGGATTCCGGTGGTATCGATTCTAGTACGGACGGATCCAGAAGTTGTATACTCCCTGACAAAGAAAAAATAACAAAGAAGGTTGACAGTAGTCCCGTAAGTCTTAACACAGGTCTTATTCCTAGTGATTGTTCAGTCGAAAGTACTACTCCTAGGGTATTTCATTCTGATCAGTTGCTTGATAATTGTTACATTCTAAGTCCCAGTAGTCTTGAAATGGAAGGTGATAATGAAAATGAAAGTGCATCCTTGTTGGATAGTGGTAGAAATGCATTTTCCCACGCTTGCTTAGGTGGTGTTGATGACCATGAGCAAGTAGGTACGGTCCCCGATGAAGCTTCGGCTGGGGAAAATGCCTTCATGAAAACATTTATGCAAATGATGGGAAAGATGGTCATGAGAGAGATGGAGCCTACTCCTGGCGCACGCCACGGTTCCTCCTCCTCTGCGGAGGCGGAGTTGAACAGGCAAATCAACGCCATGGCTCCCCACAAAGAAGGGGCTGACATAGCCAAATATATAAAGAAATTAGAAGATGATCTAACTGACATTAATTGCCCTCGAGCGCGATTCAAAACGGTGCTACTTCAGAAGCTTCAGTCTGAGACTGCTGCTGACTATATTGCTTCTATAAATCGCTCAGATTTTACCTACTCTTAGTTGAAAACTGCTCTCATTAGTACGCTTGGTTCTAGCAAACTGTCTTTAGGTGTCAAACTCGCTGACTTTGTTAGTGATAACCGATCTGCTGACTCGCTCAAAGCCTACTCAAAGATTAAGTCGCTTGTCGATTCTATCGACATGGCAACCACTGACAAATCTGATTTGCTTCTTTTCATTGCTACTTCGGCTTTTCGAGCGTCGCGATCTTATAACCAACGCTCCCTCATGGACGCGCGTGTGATTAAGTCTTTCAAAGACCTCAGTGAAGTTGCTAGTTCTCTCAAAGCCTCAGAGTCTGATAGACATTCTAATAGATATCCTCCTAATGTTGCTGGTAATTTTCAGAAACCCACTTATCCTTGTCACATCTGTAAGAAGTTTGGTCACCGTACAGTTGATTGTCGTTATAGAAACAGCCCGTCTAATGATCAATCATCTGCTAGTTTAAATCCCTCTAAGTCCCAGGGTATTGTTTGTTTCACTTGTAATGCTCCAGGTCACAAGTCCCCTGACTGCCCCACTAAGAAGGGTGGTAGTTCTGATAGCAAACAAAATGTGGTAAAGAGAGGTCCAAGGACCTATAGTACTAATTGGGTTGCAGGTCAGAGTGGTGCCCCCCATGTTATGGGTAAGGTCAATGGCATGCCATGCCGGATCGTGCCCGACACTGGGGCGGAAATTACCATAGTGCCAGCAGCCTTTGTACATGAGAGCCAGTTGCTGGATGAATTTGTAAATGTCCGTGGTTGGAATTGCGAGCCTAAGTTGCTCCAAACTGCAAAAGTAGATTTTGAATATGGAGATAAATCTTTTGTATCAATTGTTGCTGTTGCCCATGAAGATGACCGGTGCAATAGGGTGTTATTCTCTGTTCCCATGGATGGAGATATGGCATCCCGGCTTCTTCTGGACGCTGCCTCAAACACTCTTTCAAAGGTGAATGAGGCAGGGCATCCTGGTGATACCCCAGGCGTCCAGATGTCAGCTGAGTCTGGCACTGGCTCTGTCACTACCCCGAAGGAGGCATGTAAGACCTCCCAGGGCTCTGGTGACATCCAGGGAAGCATGACAGTTTCTGTTGTCACTAGGTCCGAGGCAAAAAGGAAAAGAGTGAGAAAAAGGAATAAGCATGTGAATGATATTGTTGATGCTGATTCATTTGTATCAGAGTGTGAGAGATTGGCCAATATTGATCTTGGTATTGTGCAGAGCGCTGCTGAGGTTGCTGATAGAACTGCTTCTGTTTCTGAGCAGGATTCTTCGGGTTCTGGGCTTGGTGTAGTATCTGAAGTCAGTATGGACGTTGAGCAGAATGGCCACATATCTCACAACATTAACCCTGAAGTAGTTGCCCAGCCTGTTGAGTCGTCAGATGGGAGTTCTGTTGGTGGCATGAATGTTACCCAGCCAACTGCTCAGGATGGTGATGACAATGATAATCCTGATGTTGTTAGTTTTGATGTACCCGATTGTAAAGATAACTCTCATAGCTTCCAACTGTCCCGAATCTACCGGGACAGTCCCGATTTTTTTACTACTCCAGACTGTCCCGCACGGAATTGCTACTCTCCTATTGTTTGTCCCGAAATTTACTTTGTCACTTCGTCAATTTCTATTCCATCTTAATTAACTTACAGTTTAGAATGATGTGTCTCCAATCTGAACTGAATAGCCACGGGCATGCAGTCATGAACGTAACCACAGATTTTTCTGTGAAATAGTAGTGGCGAATGTGCGTATTGACGACCCTTACCGATCACACTTTTTTTAAATTTTTTTTTTAATTGTTTTTTTTATATATACATTCTTGCAAATAGCAAAGGGGTTTGCCAACTAGCTCTTTAACAAGCTAATATTAAGGCTACCAAAAAAAAAAATAATAAATAAAAACAACCAGAAACAAAAACAAATAAGGAATGATACAAACAAACCAACATCAGTGAGCTACACTTGTAAATAGAGCTTTAGGTTCCTCTTGAAGGCTAGGTGAGAAGAGAGACCCACGATTGATTCACGACATATTTTAATTATATTCATGACATTTTAATTCTGTTCATGACATATTTTAATTATATTCATGATATATTAATTGAGGGGTGTGGCTTGTCCCTGAATTTTTTTTTAGAAAGTTGGAACCTATGAACTCTAGTATTGACTCCCTTATTCGTGAGGTTGAGACAGATGATTCCCTTCTGTCAGTGAGAACTTTAGCCGATAAAAATTTAAATGGTTACTCTTTTAATGAGAAAGGTGTCTTGATTCATAGCACTGTTGATGAACTCACAAACACTCACGACAGAATTGTGTTACCTTAGTCTAAAAGACATAAAGCATTAGTTCTTGCCCATGACAAAACTGCACACGTAGGTGTCCGAGGCATGCGTAAGTTACTTAGTTCCCGTTTTGTCTGGCCAGGTATTCATGGTGACATAGTTAAATTTGTTAAGTCCTGCGATATGTGTCTCCGTGTAAATTTCTCTGGTAATAAGAAAGCTCTCATGGTTCAGAGACCTGTACTGACTCAGCCGTTTGAGTCTGTGGCGGTTGATCTAGTTGGTCCTTTACCTAAGGGTAAACGTGGTTCCCGTTATCTCTTTACCTATATTTGTTTATCAAGTCGTTGGCCCGAAGCACTCCCGATGCGTACAGCTTCCGCTCAGGAGGCTGCGCAATGTTTCGTCCAAATTATTGCCCGTACTGGTATTCCTTTGAAAATACTGTCTGATCGAGGTACCATATTCCTTTCTAAGTTGATGGAAAACCTATGTACATTGTTGGGTATTGATGCCATACAGTCCTCTCCTTATAGGCCTCAGACCAATGGGGTCGTTGAACGGCTTCATGGGACACTCAAGCCCATGTTGGCTAAAGCTATTGAGGGTGGAATAGACTGGGTCGAGTTCTTACCTATGGCTTTATTCGCCATCCGCCAGGTCCCTAATAGAGACCTTGGTTACTCCCCGCATGTTTTAGTTTATGGCAGAGAAGTAGTTGGACCTCTTGATCTCCTTTACAATGGTTGGTCAGAAAAGCCATTTGAGGGCATGGACGTAGAAAGCTGGTTGCTCAATCTCAATGACCAGCTGGGCATGATACATGATATAGCATCTGCTAGGGAATCCACTGAATCTGATAAAAGAGTTGTGTGTTATAATAAAGGGAAGTCTGATCGTGTGTTGAATGTAAATGACAGTGTCCTCATGAGAATTCCGGGGCTCCATGGTTCACTCCAGGCGTCTTGGGCAGGCCCGTACAAAGTCGTTGAAAAGGTTTCCCGGGTCACTTTTAAAGTCAGTAAGGGTGATGGGCATCCCACTAGGTTAGCCCATATAAATAATCTCAAAACTTATGTTGAAAGACCTATAAATGTTTGTGCTGTTACTCTAGTAGCAGAAGATACTGGTATTAATCCTCACTTATTAGATCCTTCTCCTTTGCTTAGTGCTGACAAGTGTAATGGTTATAATACTAAGCAATTAAATGAAGTCCTTGACGGTGTTTCTGGCTCGTTTAGCGACAGGCCAGGGTTGTGTAAGATTGCTACATGTAATATTGTATTGTCGGAGCATGCTACACCTGTCTCCCAGCAGGGTAGGAATATTCCTGTTGGGATAGAACAGGCAGTGAAGACCGAGCTGTCAAAACTTCTTAATGATGGTATAATTGTTGGGTCGAGTGCCCTCTGGTCCTCCCCCTTGGTACACGTGAGGAAAAAGGATGGGTCAGTGAGAATTTGTGTTGACTTCCGTCAACTGAATGCAGTCACACCACTAGTTCGTTACTGGGTCCCGTCTCTGGATGAGATCCTGCAGAAAGTAGGTCAAAATACTTGCTTGTCTACCCTAGATTTATTCTCTGGTTTCCACCAAATAGCAATGGAGGAAAGGTCTAGTGACCTGACAACGTTTGTGTGTCCCTTAGGGAAGTTTAAATATGTCCGAATGCCTTTTGGACTAAAAAACGCTCCTGCTGTGTTCCAGGCAGCAGTGGAAGCAGTGTTGGTACCAGTCAGTGATGTAAGCTGTAACTACATCGATGATGTTGTAATATTCAGTAGTTCTTGGAACAATCACTTACTTGACATTAAGCGTGTCATTGGTTGTCTCAATACAGCAGGTTTTACTATCAAGATGAAGAAGTGCTGCTTCGGCAGAAAATATCTCACTTACCTGGGTCACACCATTGGTGGCGGTGGTTTGTCTATACCTCAGTGTAGGGTTGATTCCCTTTTGGCTTTTAGGAAACCCGTGAATAAAAGGGATATGAGGTCATTTTTAGGTGCCATGTCCTACTACCGGAAGTTCATACCAGGTTTTGGCCAGCTCTCATCCGCTCTCACTCCCTCTGTCTCTCTTCGTGCTCCCTATCAGGTTGACTGGACAGTGGGAATGGATGACGCATTTAGTAAGTTAAAAGAATTGTTGGCTGACCATGTTGTGCTCTGTGTACCCAGACCAGATGAAGACTTAGTGTTATACACTGACGCCTCGGGTGATGGCATTGGTGCCTGTCTCCACGTAATTCGTGACGGTGTCGAATTTCCTGTCTCGTTCTACAGCCGGCAACTGAGACCTTCTGAGAAAAATTACTCGGTTACAGAACTGGAAAGTTTGGCCATCGTGGCCTCGATTCGATATTTCGACCGGCTAGTATATGGTAAAGAGTTGAAGATTGTTACAGATCATATGGCATGTTTAGCCCTGCAGAGTGGAAAGGGGTTGAACAAAAGGCTACTGAGATTTGCTCTCATACTGCAAGATCTACCAGTGAAAATCGTCCATCGTGCAGGGAAAGATCATTCCAACGCTGATGGCTTCTCTCGCCAATCTTGGCCCTCCCATTGTTCGTCAGCTTCGCCCGGAGATCAAAGCTTAGGCGGGGGAGATGTGGGTCGGGCATAAGAGAGGTGTGGCATCTGCCCCACCTCATCGCTCAAGTGAACTTAGAACTTTTATGTTATTGCTATATTTTATTGTTGTATTATCTTATGTTGTAAACAGGTTTTCCATAGTCCGTTGTTTGTGCAATCACTTGTTTTGTTGATTAAGTTTTGATCGTTTGTTCACAGAGTCATGTGTTGTTTGTGCCTGCGCTGCAGTGAGAACGAAACGCTGTAGTGCAGGAAGTCACGTCATCGTGTGTCATATTGTGGGCGTGTTCCCAATTCTCTATATAAGCATTGTGCATCATTTTAAGTTTAGTTCTACCTCGTGCCTTACACTTTTTAGACATAGATTTAAAACTCTATTCAGTCAATTGTTGGGGCTGGGGAAGAACTCTGGTGGCAGCGTACCTTGCGCTCTCCTCGAGTCCATGAGTAAAGTGAATCTCCTCTGAGTCTAGTGCGAGCGGCGACCCACAAAAGCCCACAATATACATTGTTTTGTTCTGTGGTTGCATGGACTTAGCACACATAAACTTAGTTTACACTTCACCACAATGCGTTTAGATCACTCTGTAATTTCATCAAAGAGTTCTGTTCGTATCGCATAAATTGATTCAAACAACCCTTAATTATATAATGTTATTATGATTCAGTCAGTATTCAAAAGGTTCGGAGCTTTTAGCTATATATCTCAAAAGGAGCATTACACATTAATTTACACGTTATATTTCACAGCATACTAACACAGTTAGCTACACATCTATCTATTATAGCATAAATGCACTAATCTAATCCAAGCACAAGTGCATAGTTGCCAACTATCCCGGTTTTGCCGGGATTATCCCGATTTTTTTAGCCTTTCCCGGTTTCCCGGTTTTTTTTAGCCTTTCCCGGTTTTTTTAGCCTTTCCCGAATCCCCGGTTTGCAATAGGATTTCCCGGAATTCTGATAGAGTTAACCAATTATCGGTCAAATACTCGAAATAGAGTACCCGTTATTAAGGTCCACGTAACGCCAAATACTCGATTCCTACAACAAAGGGGGTTAATAACTATTAGCCAACAGCTGCACACAATAGTCTGCAAGTTAGTCTGCTTGATATCAGTGGTTTGTGTAGTGGTATAGCTATCTGTACAGCATATCTACAAGGGTGGTTACTATAAAACATTTTTCATATAAACTTGGTTGAAAACACTGAAACAAAGAATAAAATATTGTTGTATGAAATAATAGCACAACAGCAAAAGTTCATCATTTGGTACAGGTGAGTGAATCAAGAATGGCTGAAGTCTTCTCAAGGAGGTTAGTGATTATTCAGTGATATTCAGGATCCAGAGTTGGAACACAAGTAGCTATAAATAGCCAGGCTGTTTTGGTAGACTGTTGGGCGTCAGTGGTGTTCTCAAGCGAAAAATAGACCTGGAAAGTATCAAATAGAACAAAGAAATGACACAGAACTTCACTTATTACTCCTTTCTGATCAAGATTATTAGCTAAATTCAGTTGTTTCTGTTGTTTACTTCCGCTTGTCAAAATATAGTGTATGTATGTCCATTCCTGTTAGACTCACAACCATTACTGACATCTCTGTAGGTGTCTTTCACGGTAATACCGTAGCAAGTAGCGTGCGGAAGCTTAGCAACGACTTAGCAGATTTTCTCGTAGCCCTGGCATTATCTTCTATAATCACAGACTGGAACACTCGGGCTCTTAATTTCTTTCAGCAATATTCATGCTATCTTAATGATATTCATGATGGTTAATTAGTGGGCGTGGCCTATCCCGATTTTTCATTTTAGAAAGTTGGCAACTATGCAAGTGCTATATTCTATCAAAAGACTAATTGTGAAGTAGTCATAGATTTTAACTGAGTAGGTTCATACTATCCTCTATGAATTGTTCTTCATGAGGTACGTCATGACCAATTATCTTATTATTAGGTTACTTTTACCAAAACATTTCAGAACATAATTTGAAATGCCAGGTATCAATCAGCTGACTTATTTGAGTTCTATTCGTCCTCATTAAGTATACTAATATGGTGAGAGAGAATCACATCGATTAGCTATACAGAGATACCCAACTCCTAAGAGTTGATGCAAGCTAGCTAGTAAGCAACTATTCCTCCCTTATAATGTACACATCTAGGTGTGTTATAGAAGGTCTTATATTTGCTTGATGCAGTAATAACCATAATTACATTTCAGTTACCTCTATAGACCATACCGTTGGGCTGGCTATCTGCACAATTATCTTCAGGTTGACTAGCTTTTTCTCGGCTCAACTTCAAAGCGCATTCCGCACCGCAGAAGTCACGCGACCTTTATTGCAAGTTTCCAAACGCGGAAATGTTTATAGCTGTGCTGTCAATTTCATCCTTCATTTAGAACACAGTCTACGCGGGTAAAGGGTCTGGCTACGCGAGACTACTGTTAGCTATGTGTCCAATTGGGTAAAATATAACAGTTCAATACTTGTTTACAATAATATATTGTTTCAAAAGTACAGAAAATTTCAAGGTGGAGTGATAAATGAGAACTTGCAACTACCATAAATAATTGAGACTTCAACAAGATGCAGGTTTACATCAAATAGAGATACACTAGCTAAGAACACCACCACAGATACTGAACTACTTGTGAAATTCATGAAGCTTAGTGGGGATTGAAGTGACAGGGCCATAGTATTGTGTTCGTAAATGTGGTGGGGTTTTTGTATGTGGGATGAGGTATTTCTAGTCGTCATGACATTAGTTAGCTTGAGAGGATAAGAATAGGGCCAGAGACACACCTGTTTACAGTCTCACCTGACCCTATCAGAGTTGAATTTGTCAAATTCTTTCCCTTGGACTCTGGAAATTTCGTCGCATGAAATAGTAAGGTCATACTTAACCTCAGTTTGACTCCTTTATATATCTAACACATGACCCTTCACAATACCGCGTAACTAAGCTCTTTCTGGCACGCATGATTCTGGGGCTGGTAAGACTCTCCTCATTAGTTAGATAAGCATCAAGTTAAGCTCATGTAAAGGCTAATTATCATTGTGGGAAGCTGTTATGATGCTTTTCTGCAAGTTAGTAAATTACACAGAGCACTGGGTATGTGACACTATTAGTCCAGAGAGTCTCAGTCGACTCGCAGGAAGTCTAGGCAAGTGAGGTTAGAAGCATGTAAGATGGATTAGGTTGAGGCAGGTTTCATGTGGCATAGGGTAGTGTGTCCAGTTGCTGATAACTGGCATGGGGCATGAATTTTCTCTGCAGATTAGACGATGGTACACTTTTTGAGGGAAGAGGGTTTTGGAAGGGATCTTAAACATGCTCTTGAGACTATTGGGATTAATATTGGAAGCTAAATGGTCACAGTTTTGGCATTGGAACCACAACAGAGGAGGCACAAATGGGAATTAGGTGTCATTGAGAGATATTGGCAATCTTTGGTATTATTTATACTGTGCAAAAACTGATGCTACAAATTTTTTATACACTACTTCCAAACTGTCAAGGTGTGTATGTTATTGAGATTTTGGTCTTCATGTATGGGTGGAATGGTAAGTGATATAATGATAATAGAAACGGTAAGGACTATGAAGGGGGCATTCTGTATTTTATGTGGAAATTGTGTGATGTACTAATAACACTTCCACAACTATGGAGTGATAGATAGAGGTTGTAGATTATTGCTACATTTGTCAGTGTTATTAGGTAATCATGTGTATGGGTTTGGGGAGTATTGTTTTTTGCCACTGGAGGATGTTGCAAACATGCACTCCCCAAAACAAATAAGGAATCAGGAAGTAATGATCTAAGGGCAATCTACAGGTGAGGTGAAGGATCAAGTAGGGAGGAAAGCAGTAGTTATGGGCAGGGGCTAGCAAGAATGTGCTAGCAGGGATAAGTAGGGGATGTGCTGGCTGGGGCTAGTGAGGATGTGCTAGCAGGGGCTAGCGAGGATGTGCTAGCAGAGATAAGTAGGGGATGTGCTGGCTGGGGCTAGTGAGGATGTGCTAACAGGGGCTAGTGAGGATGTGTTAGCAGGGGCTAGTGTGGATGTACTTGCAGGGGCTAGTGAGGATGTACTTGCAGGGGCTAGTGAGGATGTACTTGCAGGGGCTAGTGAGGATGTACTTGCAGGTGCTAGTGAGGATGTACTAGCAGGGACTAGTGAGGATGTACTTGCAGGGGCTAGTGAGGATGTACTTGCAGGGGCTAGTGAGGATGTGCTAGCAGGGGCTAGTGAGGATGTACTTGCAGGGGCTAGTGAGGATGTGCTTGCAGGGGCTAGTGAGGATGTACTAGCAGGGACTAGTGAGGACGTACTAGCAGGGGCTAGTGAGGATGTACTTGCAGGGGCTAGTGAGGATGTACTAGCAGGGGCTAGTGAGGATGTACTAGCAGGGGCTAGTGAGGATGTACTTGCAGGGGCTAGTGAGGATGTACTTGCAGGGGCTAGTGAGGGTGTACTAGCAGGGGCTAGTGAGGATGTACTTGTAGGGGCTAGTGAGGATGTACTTGCAAGGGCTAGTGAGGATGTACTTGCAGGGGCTAGTGAGGATGTACTTGCAGGGGCTAGTGAGGATGTACTAGCAGGGGCTAGTGAGGATGTACTTGCAGGGGCTAGTGAGGATGTACTTGCAGGGGCTAGTGAGGATGTACTAGCAGGGGCTAGTGAGGATGTACTTGCAGGGGCTAGTGAGGATGTACTTGCAGGGGCTAGCTAGTGAGGATGTACTAGCAGGGTCTAGCGAGGATGTACTAGCAGGGGCTAGTGAGGATGGACGATAGGCTCCTGCACATTGCCAATCCCCCTCCTTCCAGTAATGTTTACGGAGGGTAAAGGGTGGGGAGGTTGGCATGAGCCATCATGAATGACAAGGTTAAAGGAATTAACTCATGCCAATGAAGGTGAGTGTATACTAATTATTAATGCAAACAAGCTTCCTGTTTGTCTTATGGTAAAGCGCAACAATGTATTGAGTAGACTCTAGGCATTCTGTTTACATTTGATTTGGATAATTCTAAGGTAATGAGGAAAAATTTTCATTTACTGTAAGTTCAGTGTTTGATTATATCTTAATATGAAAAACATTTTAAATTAATTTATTTGTCAGCAGCTAATATTGCGTCAGTCTTAATCATTGAGAGACGATCTGCTTCACATTATGAGACTGTAAAAAATCATGTTATATACTTGATAATTTTAATAATATTAACTAGCTATATATTAGCCAACATATTGTTTATTGACAGAACTATTTGATATAATTGAATATTTCTTAGCAGAATAATGTTATACGCTACTGTTGTTATTGTTTGTGAAATTTTGTAAGAAGTTCATACAATACAATATTATACAGTTATTTTTCTTGCCCATTGTGTCACTAATACGATTATAGAGAAGTTTAACCACTATGTATGTGCATGCTTTTTTTTTACATACCAAATGCCTTAAGGAAATTGGTAAAAACAACTTTGGGAAGATTTAGTCAAGTTAAAATCCTAGCCGCTTCCTCCACAGTGCATATGTAATATGGATCAGATGAATTGACTCATTCACTTAAATAATCATAAAATTATTATAAAATAAACTTAGTCATATTATATCCACTGCTCTCTAATATGAGCTGTGAAATCATGTATGGAGCTTGCGTAATAAACGTGAGAGGGTTACAATAGTCATCAGTCTATTTTTTTGTCATTTTGTCTGTCTCTGTGTCTGTCCGTCTGTCTGTCTGTCTGTCTGTCTGTCTGTCTGTCTGTCACTGTCTGATTTTGGAAATTACTGACAAACCATTGATTTAGGTAATATTTCTTCTCACAAAGATGTGCCTATCTATAATATTTAGATTTGCCCTATAGTGCAAGGAAAGATTGATTGTGTCAAGATATATGTACTTATATAATAGTTGTTTGTCATGCCAGCTTTCTCGTACAAGACTGACATCCACTATTGCTCACACATGTTTGTGTTTACCATTAGTGGGTAATAAAATTGATAATTATAGTAGAATAGTAAATTAAAGACATCAGTTGCTTCTCTAGTGAAATTCACGTTGCAAACTGGAAGAAAAGTGTTTAAGTGAACATAAAGCATTATTCTCAGTACTTTGTCATATTTCCTTTACTGAAAAATTAACTTATAACATCATTCATTATTATAATAATATTTGAACACCATACAAACAGAATAAGAACTAGTATATCTGGTAACTATGTAGGTAAAACTAGTATATCTGGTAACTATGTAGGTAAAACTAGTATATTTGGTAATTATGTAGGTAAAACTAGTATATTTGGTAATTATGTAGGTAAAACTAGTATATTTAGTAATTATGTAGGTAAAACTAGTATATTTGGTAATTATGTAGGTAAAACTAGTCTATTTGGTAATTATGTAGGTAAAACTAGTATATTTGGTAATTATGTAGGTAAAACTAGTATATTTGGTAATTATGTAGGTAAAACTAGTATATTTGGTAATTATGTAGGTAAAACTAGTATATTTGGTAATTATGTAGGTAAAGCTAGTATATTTGGTAATTATGTAGGTAAAACTAGTATATTTGGTAATTATGTAGGTAAAGCTAGTATATTTGGTAATTATGTAGGTAAAACTAGTATATTTGGTAATTATGTAGGTAAAACTAGTATATTTGGTAATTATGTAGGTAAAACTAGTATATTTGGTAATTATGTAGGTAAAACTAGTATATTTGGTAATTATGTAGGTAAAACAAGTATATTTAGTAATTATGTTGGTAAAACTAGTATATTTGGTAATTATGTAGGTAAAACTAGTATATTTAGTAATTATGTAGGTAAAACTAGTATATTTGGTAATTATGTAGGTAAAACTAGTATATTTAGTAATTATGTAGGTAAAACTAGGTAACCACATGTTGTATTTTATAGGCACACCCACATGTAACATAGACACACCCACATGTTGTATTACATAGACACACCCACATGTAATACTACATAGGCACACACCCACATGTTGTATTGCATAGGCACACCTACGTCTGCATTACTTAGCCAAGAGTGGCTATTTCTCAATATTATTCCTTATCAAACTGTAATACTTGATTTCTGAGTGCTGAAGCACCCACAACTAATGATTAATGGCCGTTATTCCTTTCCCTGCATGATATGTATAAGAACACTATATTAATGTCAATTACTATTTAGCATTATTTAATGGCATCAAAATTAAATTTAAATAAAGCAGACTTTAAAAAATTATTAATTAATTTGTAATTTATTATTATATTTGGTAGTTAAGGGCGTCACTGCTAAAATTGATAATTATAGTAGAATAGTAAATTAAAGACATCAGTTGCTTCTCTAGTGAAATTCACGTTGCAAACTGGAAGAAAAGTGTTTAAGTGAACATAAAGCATTATTCTCAGTACTTTGTCATATTTCCTTTACTGAAAAATTAACTTATAACATCATTCATTATTATAATAATATTTGAACACCATACAAACAGAATAAGAACTAGTATATCTGGTAACTATGTAGGTAAAACTAGTATATCTGGTAACTATGTAGGTAAAACTAGTATATTTGGTAATTATGTAGGTAAAACTAGTATATTTGGTAATTATGTAGGTAAAACTAGTATATTTAGTAATTATGTAATTATGTAGGTAAAACTAGTATATTTGGTAATTATGTAGGTAAAACTAGTATATTTGGTAATTATGTAGGTAAAACTAGTATATTTGGTAATTATGTAGGTAAAACTAGTATATTTGGTAATTATGTAGGTAAAACTAGTATATTTGGTAATTATGTAGGTAAAGCTAGTATATTTGGTAATTATGTAGGTAAAACTAGTATATTTGGTAATTATGTAGGTAAAACTAGTATATTTGGTAATTATGTAGGTAAAACTAGTATATTTGGTAATTATGTAGGTAAAACTAGTATATTTGGTAATTATGTAGGTAAAACAAGTATATTTAGTAATTATGTTGGTAAAACTAGTATATTTGGTAATTATGTAGGTAAAACTAGTATATTTAGTAATTATGTAGGTAAAACTAGTATATTTGGTAATTATGTAGGTAAAACTAGTATATTTAGTAATTATGTAGGTAAAACTAGGTAACCACATGTTGTATTTTATAGGCACACCCACATGTAACATAGACACACCCACATGTTGTATTACATAGACACACCCACATGTAATACTACATAGGCACACACCCACATGTTGTATTGCATAGGCACACCTACGTCTGCATTACTTAGCCAAGAGTGGCTATTTCTCAATATTATTCCTTATCAAACTGCAATACTTGATTTCTGAGTGCTGAAGCACCCACAACTAATGATTAATGGCCGTTATTCCTTTCCCTGCATGATATGTATAAGAACACTATATTAATGTCAATTACTATTTAGCATTATTTAATGGCATCAAAATTAAATTTAAATAAAGCAGACTTTAAAAAATTATTAATTAATTTGTAATTTATTATTATATTTGGTAGTTAAGGGCGTCACTGCTAAAATTGATAATTATAGTAGAATAGTAAATTAAAGACATCAGTTGCTTCTCTAGTGAAATTCACGTTGCAAACTGGAAGAAAAGTGTTTAAGTGAACATAAAGCATTATTCTCAGTACTTTGTCATATTTCCTTTACTGAAAAATTAACTTATAACATCATTCATTATTATAATAATATTTGAACACCATACAAACAGAATAAAAACTAGTATATCTGGTAACTATGTAGGTAAAACTAGTATATTTGGTAATTATGTAGGTAAAACTAGTATATTTGGTAATTATGTAGGTAAAACTAGTATATTTAGTAATTATGTAGGTAAAACTAGTATATTTGGTAATTATGTAGGTAAAACTAGTATATTTGGTAATTATGTAGGTAAAACTGGTATATTTGGTAATTATGTAGGTAAAACTAGTATATTTGGTAATTATGTAGGTAAAACTAGTATATTTGGTAATTATGTAGGTAAAACTAGTATATTTGGTAATTATGTAGGTAAAGCTAGTATATTTGGTAATTATGTAGGTAAAACTAGTATATTTGGTAATTATGTAGGTAAAACTGGTATATTTGGTAATTATGTAGGTAAAACTAGTATATTTGGTAATTATGTAGGTAAAACTAGTATATTTGGTAATTATGTAGGTAAAACTAGTATATTTGGTAATTATGTAGGTAAAACTAGTATATTTGGTAATTATGTAGTAAAACTAGTATATTTGGTAATTATGTAGGTAAAGCTAGTATATTTGGTAATTATGTAGGTAAAACTGGTATATTTGGTAATTATGTAGGTAAAACTGGTATATTTGGTAATTATGTAGGTAAAACAGGTATATTTGGTAATTATGTAGGTAAAACTGGTATATTTGGTAATTATGTAGGTAAAACTGGTATATTTGGTAATTATGTATGTAAAACTAGTATATTTGGTAATTATGTAGGTAAAGCTAGTATATTTGGTAATTATGTAGGTAAAACAAGTATATTTGGTAACTATGTAGGTAAAACTAGTATATTTGGTAATTATGTAGGTAAAACTAGTATATCTGGTAACTATGTAGGTAAAACTGGTATATTTGGTAATTATGTAGGTAAAACTAGTATATTTGGTAATTATGTAGGTAAAACTAGTATATTTGGTAATTATGTAGGTAAAACTAGTATATTTGGTAACTATGTAGGTAAAACTAGTATATTTGGTAATTATGTAGGTAAAACTAGTATATTTGGTAATTATGTAGGTAAAACTAGTATATTTGGTAATTATGTAGGTAAAACTAGTATATTTGGTAATTATGTAGGTAAAGCTAGGTAATATTGTGGTAATAGTAATGGTAATTATGTAGGTAAAACTAGTATATTTAGTAATTATGTAGGTAAAACTAGTATATTTGGTAATTATGAAGGTAAAACTAGTATATTTGGTAATTATGTAGGTAAAACTGGTATATTTGGTAATTATGTAGATAAAACTGGTATATTTGGTAATTATGTAGGTAAAACTAGTATATTTGGTAATTATGTAGGTAAAACTAGTATATTTGGTAATTATGTAGGTAAAACTAGTATATTTGGTAACTATGTAGGTAAAACTAGTATATTTGGTAACTATGTAGGTAAAACTAGTATATTTGGTAATTATGTAGGTAAAACTAGTATATTTGGTAATTATGTAGGTAAAACTAGTATATTTGGTAATTATGTAGGTAAAACTAGTATATTTGGTAATTATGTAGGTGAAACTGAAACTGTTTTTGAAGAACGACAGAAACACTGCCAATATGAGTAAAGAAAACCTCTTACAAGAAGCTGAAGTGATGAAAACTACAGTCCAGTCATTATTTCTTGTTGTCACAGTACCACATATTTAAATGGTTTTCTTGCTCATTAGTTTGGTTTTTACAACTCATTCTGTTTGCCTTTTGGGTAAAATAAACATAAACATGACCTGATGTTATAAGTTAAATTTTCTTATGTTTTCTTTCAGTAAAGGACGTGGTATGACACAGTCCTCACTTTAACTGTTTCCATTTTAGTCATCTTATAATATTTTAAAACTATTGATGATTTCAAGATGTGTTTCTTATGTAATGCCAAACTAGGATACGCAATAATAGAGACTGCAGCAAGATGCTGGCTACATCAAACAGGATACATTATCAGGTACTGAACTACTCTAGTGTAATTCAGTAATGAAGCTTAATGTTCATTTATTGTTGTTTTAGTTAAATAAAAGAAACAAAAATCCCTTAGTTTCAGTGGTTTTGCTTAAGGTAAGGAAAACAAACTAAGCATTAGAGAATGTGAAAAAACTAAATACTGTATTTTAGAAGAAGACAGCAAATTTGATTAGATGACAAACTAAAACTAAGCAATATATTGTAACCTGCTCACCTTGAATCATGCAATTATTCAGGAAATATAAATTGCTTTAGCTAAATTTTATGTTACTCAAAATTTTTTTATCAAATTTGGCAATGACTGAAACCAGATATGAAAGTATGATTACTTAGCAAGCCACAAACATTGTTTCAATGAATAATGTCACAATTAGAATGAGTGATGGCAAGAAACTACAACTGCAATGATTACTAGCTATACAGTAGCTATGTATTCAAATATCTCCAGACAAGATTTTAACCAATTATCTATTGTGTAGTAAAAGAGCAGATGTTTGAACATAGTGATGAAGAGAGAACATACTATTATGTGAAATTCATGCCACCTAAAAGAAGCACATGGAACAAGTTAAGTTTATCAAATTGAATGTTTAGTCTTGCCAGATTAAAACATTTTCCTTCATAAAAATTTTTGAAAATTTTTTTTTAATAGCTAGAACTACTGACTTATAGCTATGCATTCTAAGCTTGAATAAAACGTCAGCGGTTTTGTCGTGTCTTCACAATTACACTAGCTATATGGAACTATATTAATGAAAATTAGCTAAGGGATCGAGTCCGCCAGTGGGCGATCAACCGCAGTAGTATGTTTTTAGTCGACACGCGAAGTTTAGTCCATTTGCTAAGTTTAACTTCCGACTTTTGGCCTTAAATTGACAACTTTTTTAAGTCAGAAATTCTGTGCTGGAATGGCTCAGTTTTGTAATAACCAAGTTTGCTTTTTACTTTCATAAGTAATCATGGCGATCTTACTCCTCTGGATCATTATAATCCTGGACATAGTAACATACATAGATGGGCAATGTAAGTTAGCTACATTATTATGTTATTCCAGAGAGGTAGCTTGTGCTTAAAAACAGTATATATTATATATATTATGCATTGTTATTATAACCATCTGAACCATCCAATTTCTGACCACTAGAATCAAAGTGACTTACCATATAATTTTGTTACATTATCAATTATAGTTGACAGAAGTATATAAATTCTAGTGACTTCACTAACAGTTTATAATGCAAGTCTTTTTTTATGTACTCATAACTTAATAAATTGCCTTTTTCTTGCTATTATGCTAGACTCAAAAAATTGAAACAATAATTGAATAGTACACTGTTAAAAATGGGGAGTTTGAATAACTTAATTTTGGTGTTAAATAGGAGGCACTTCCTGGACACACCAGTTTAAACCCTCACATTGTCTCTTTAGTTAGTCATTACTAAAACATATTTTAAATGAAGAAACTAAAGGATATAAGCTATCAATTATATGCTCATTAGGGATAAAATGTTTTGGTGTGTAAGTTACCACACCTCCTGGTAAACACCTCACGAGGTGTTTTTTAAACACCCCATTTAACAAAGTATAAAGTTAGTGAAATGCATCAATAATATGGCTACAAACACTGGCAACAAAAGAGTACACAGACTATTCAAGCTTAATCTTTTTTTTTTGACGAGTGATCTTTAAATTTAATTACATATATGCAAACTAAATTCAAAGGTTCATTTTGATTGCAGTACTTTGCACATTAAAAACATACAATCTAAAATACTGCCTAAATTTATCAAGGGAAAAGACTAGAGAGTGTTAACGTTAGCTAACATGTGTATACTATAACAGCTTTCAATATTTCTATACAACATTGTTTATAGAGGGTCCAAACTTGAGAGGAGTCACAAATTAACAGTATTTTTCATCTTCCTACTCCGCTGTCCAGTAAAATGCAGAAAACTTTAAATTCACTTTATAGCCAGTTAACTATTATTTTATTATTATGGAGAAACACATACATTTTGTGTTTTACTTCAATCTAAATTATTATTTGGACATGCACGAGGCCAAGGTAAATAATTTACAACAAGGAATTACCCAACCAAACAGAAATAGACTATGCGGTGTTCAAAACGAGGCAAAGCCAATGCAATATACTGAGGATTGTTCATCTGGGAAACTAAGCTTTATGGCCCTGTAATGAAGGCAATTATAGTAGTTTATTTTGACTCACAGCTAGTGATGAGTTATTCTAACATATTCTATAGACACATTATTAGACTAGCAACTATTTGCTTTCACTATAACACATACTCATTTCAAATTACATGTTGCATATTTATGAAAGAAATATTAACTCTGAGATAGTGTACTCTCATGCACATCTGCATATCATCCAGTGAAGCTGGAGACTAGTGATTTCTAATAAGCACAACTTTCATGTAAAGGAAAGTGAATTTAAAGTGATGAGTTTAAATTCATATCTATAGAAACATTGTGTCAACTATCATTACAGAAATGTTTATGGACAAAATTAAATAAAAACTGGCAGAAATATGGTGAAAATATATTTTGTTATGAAGTATTTATTTGAATACGAATAGCTAAGTCAAATTTATTTTAGTCCATGAGCCAGAGAGTCAGGTTAGTAACTCTTGGTGACAATGCTATTAGTAAAGGTATACGTCTATAGAGTTAGGAATAGCATGAATTGCTATAAATTTGTTTACAGATGACCTAAGCCAAATGCTGATACAATAAAATGCTGATATAATAAGATTACAGTATGGGTCTTTAGTACGATTAGATATATATTCCCATTTGACGCCTAATTGAAGGTCTAATGCTTTTAACCTTTGTCAATGGCTGAACTCACTATGTGTCAAGAAGACAAGGTTGGAAGTACTAACTCTATGTATTAATGCCATTATGTTGAAAGTGAAAGTATATCATTTTTATCAACACTTGAAAACAATAACAAGAATTTCATATTATATTGACATCTAAAAATACAGAGCAGAATGTCGCTTGTGTTTGATTGTTCCTATTCCACACTGTAGATATTTACTTCCTTGCTGAATTTAAAACTTATTATTTCTTGCATTCCCTCAAGCCTACAGATCCAAACTAGCTTCAGGTGCCAGTCCATGGGCCAAGTATAAATCTAACCATATGGGACATGCTACAAGTGGGAAAATGAAATGTCTACAGCTATGCATTGAAACACATTCATTAATTTCCAGAATTTTACTGTTTGTTTTTTTTTTGCTAAAAAGTATTGGCCAATTTGTTGAATTTAGTAGGTTTGCTTTGTCTTAGCTACTTGTGAAGCAATTTTCAGTTTTATTCTAGAAAACTATGATGTGACGTTTATATTTTGTGTAAATGTTATCCCTCAGAGAACATTTTAGCATCTATTTATTTATCAGTATAAACATAAACAATTGTTCAGTATGAAGAGCAAAAGTAGTACATTAAGTAGATTTAATGTATATAAGACACCTTGAGATATTTAGCTGATAATTCAATATTTACATGAAAGTTTTTTTTTCTAATGTATATTTTTTATATTGTAATGCCTCAACTTTTATAAATATGAATCTTGGCTGCATGCAAAAGAAATGGATTTTTATGAATAATTTATACTATTTTCCTTTGAATGAATAGTAAGTGCCAAATATATTTCATCAAATCATTGACTCACAAGTACAGTTACTGTGGTGACGGTGCAGCCAGTCAGCACATGAAGAGAACTGAGTATACTATTAAGTTTTTTTAGCTTGCTTAATGTCATAACTAAGAAATCACACACCTTATGCTGATAATGCAGATATATTGTCAGCAGTTTTAGTTGGAGTGTTGTTTAAGTTTTGGCAGAAATGTTGATTTACAAGGATGGACATTTTCTGCTTTTACAATAATTGATCTACCTTTTTTTATTATACTATCAGTATTCATCAGTTCTAACAGCCATTATTTAATTACAACTTAACTATACCTATTATGTTAAAATAAATATAGCAATATATAGGCTGATAAAACTGAAAGCATGATTTAGTGTGACACATTGAGATTTAATCTAAGCAGAGGACAGGGTATTTCATAAGATGTTATAATTATGCTAATAAAATATGAACTGGACTTATTAGTGAAGTTGGCATATATATATATATATAAATATTATATATAGTACTTATATTAAATGAGTCAGAGAGTGATATGGCGAAATATTCCAAGAGCAGGCTAATTTGTAATCAAGAGCCAAAGGTGAGTAAAAATAAAGCCTGAGAGTGAAATATCTAGCCATATCACTCTGATAAGTGTAATAAGTGGTTTATTCCATGCTAGATATCTTCACTGAAGTAGTTTGTACTATGGTTGCTAACTCTAGGTGTAAAGTTACTATAAAACTCTCTAGGGGCTCCCCACAACCCCAGCTGATATTTTAGCAGCTGCTTGCTCTTCTAACCAGGTTGGGTAGGCTTAACAAGAGTAAGGTTGAAAACTGGTAAGTTGCCATAACTACTAGGGTAATGAGCTTGGCAATACAGCCATGAGATAACACCATGCAGTAACCTTGAGTTATCTCACAGGTCATGTACCTAAATATAACATTATGGCTTGGCATAAATATATAATGTACATTTATTTATTCCACCCTAGATATTTATTCACAATGTCATTTTAGGTAAGTGACCATGAAATAACTCATGATATTTCACGGTGTTATTTCGCTCTGTAATGTACAAGCTCATTATCCTAGCAGTTATAGTATAGCATAGAATAAAACACTTATTACACTCAGCAGAGTGATAAGACTGTATGTTTCACTCTCAGGCTTTATTTTTACTCCCTCTGGCTCAGGAAAATAAACTAGCCTGCTTGTGAAATATTTCACCATATCACACTCTGACTCATGTAATAAATATTATGTATATAATATATATATATATATATATTTTTTTTAATCCATTAATTCAACCATTTCATGGACTATATATATTACATTGTAGATATAATATTATTCACTCTTCTTATAGCTATAATATGTCGTTATATTATGTGTTACTCATTTCATATCCATGTTATTTGTAGGTGCCATCACTAATGCTACTATTAATATTTGTCCTGATTATCAACGATTACTAGATCGTAATGATCTAGTGTTAGTCATAGAAGGAGTAACTACAGGAGCACAAGCTACATCAGTGACTTGGAGAAGAAATGGAAGTATGATTACTAATGGTGGTGGATTCTTTATAGGAGGAGGAGGTACTATACATACAGGCAGTCCTCCATGTGAGAGTAGGATGTACAGAGTTGCTATGCAAATGAATGGATATCTACCAGGGAGTTACACCTACACTGGGAATAATAGTAATACAGCAGATCCTGGAGTAACATCTCCCGTACTTGTCATACAAGGTATAAATAAACTATACATCATGTGTTTTGTTGTCTGCACTCCTGCATGCCCTCATGAAAACTGGAATAGAAATTTCAAAATTTCATAATAAATTTTGTCTTCTATAAGCTGCTTGCATATACTAGCCAGTATCTCACCACACAGTGGCGCTTGATCAGATGTACTAACATTTGCTAATTAATAATGCGATAGTTAAATTTCATCAGTCTTCTTTTTCTCTTACTTACTTTTCTAACCAGGTATTCGTGAATACACATCACCAGTACTGATGACACTTTACCAACTCAACTCATCTTTATTTATGAATAAATACACACACATCATCACCGACTGGATCCTTGGCTAAATGTTGATGACAACAAGAATCATTTTCTTGTTAAAATTCATTCATTTGTTTAGGTTGTTTCTTTACTTACGTTGGAACTCATATTATTACATCAATTTAAGAGTTATTACAATAACATATTTCCCACGTTGTGGTAGATTGCGTCTGCTGCATGTAGGTCATGAGCGCTTGAAATTCGTGCCAGTACACTATGTGCCCATGAATCGTTTCTTTCCCGGCACACCGTCAGAACTGTATCTTTAAATTCAATAGTCCTAACTGATATTACATCAAAAGCTTTTCTCTTGTTTCCAGCCATAGCCTGCTGACCGCAAAAGAAACAATTTGATTTGAAGCTAAATTTGTCATCATCTGATCTAAGTGCTGGCCTTTTGAAAGCAGTCTCACCAATTCCGTGCTTGATACGTAAACTCTTCGCAACCTGATCAGGCTTACAATAATTCCGTCGACAGTCCTGGTGTACTCTTTCTCCAGGAGAAGGCTGAATAGCATTGGCATCTTCCCTTTCTTCGATTGCCTTCTTTATACTAGCACACACCCTTTGTCAGTCAGAGTAGCACATGGAAGATCTCCTACAAGGTAGCATGGTTGATTGAAGATCTCCTTTAGCTTCATTATGGTACTTACCTAGTGGCTGCTGGCAGATAACACAGACTTCCATTATACAAGCTGCCAAGTCAAAATGACCACATGGTTGAGGTCAAAGGTCAAGAGTGATGTAATGCCAGCAGGTCAAGCATGATATGTGTTGTAATGACAGTAGATAGTATAAATTTGGCTCCTGGATAAGCTTGGAGTAGCTGTATTATTTAGTGCATTATTACATTTATTATAAATCGGATTCCCAATTAGTATCATCAATTTCAGGGTCTTCCCCATGTAGGATTCCTTAGGACTTTTAGTATGTTGTAGAGCACATTTTTATGTATAGGAAACAGTTGAGAAACTTTTTCTTGCAATTTGTTTCAGGTCCAACTATAAAATGACTGGACTACTATAGCTTTAGCTAAATAACTAGTTTGCTCTTCTATTATCTCTAATTCCTTCTAATAGTTTTAGTCTCTATAATCTCTAATTGTTTTCTTACCTCATTCAGTCTTTCAGTCTCTTCTAGTTTCTTCAGTTTCTAGTTTCTATAGTCCCTTTTGGTTTTTAGTCATTTCAAGTATCTTCATTGATTCTTCTAGTTTTCTAGAATCTTCATTCTCTCAAGTCTCTTCAGTCTCTAAAATTTCTAGTCTGTTTGTTCTTCTCATTGTCTTTTAGTGTTTTTAGGCTTGAGGCTCTTCAGTCTTTTTAGTCTCTTCTGGTTTCTTTGTTCTTTTATAGTCTTCTCATTATTCTCTTCAGTCTCTTCAATCTCTTATAGTCTGTATACTCTTCGTCTCTGTAGTCTTTATTTGTCTGTTTTGTTTCTATAATAGTCTCTTCTAGTCTTTGATATCCTCTAATCTTGATAATCTCTTTTAGTCTTTAAATATCTCTTAATATTTTTAGTCTCTTCATTTTTCTCTAGTTTATTGAGTCTCTTTAAGTATCTTCTAGTCTCTTTAGTCTCTTCTTTTCTCTTTAATCTCTTCAGGTCTCTTTAGTCTCTCCTAGTTACTTTATTCTGTTGAAGCTAGTCTCAATAGCCTCTTTTAGTCTTTTCTAGTCTCTTCAGTATTATTTTTAGTCATTTCTATTGTATTTAGTTTCTCTTAGTTGGTTCTAGTTTCTTTAGTCTCTTCATGTCTCTTCAGTCCTTTTAGTCTACTATTGACTTTTTAGTCTCTGGTCACTTTAGTCTTTTCTAGTCTTCTAGCGTTTTCATTCTCTTTAAGTATCTTCTGTCTCCTTAATTTCTTCTAGTCTATTTTACACTTGAAAACTCGATAGTCTCTTCAAACATTTACTCCCTTTAGTCTCTTCAGACTCTTATAGTTGCTTCCAGCCTCTTTAATCTCATCGAATCTCTCAAGTCTCTCTAGTCTCTTCTAGACTATTCAATCACTTCTAGTCCCTTTTGTCTCCCCTAGTTTCTTTCTCTATACGTTTCTAGAGTAATAAATCCTTTTATTTATTGAATGCCTGATGAACAGTATAGGAGTACCCCTACAGAAAGTCTATTTAATCTATGATAATGTGTTTGTGTGTTAGTGATGTTGACTATGGCAATTATAACTGATGATGGTGTGTATTCATGAATAATTCATGAGCTGTGTCGGCTCGGTAAAGCATCATGATTAGGTAAATGGGTAAAGCATCGTCACATTTAGTAGAGCAAGTAAGGAAATGTAGTAGGTGAATTTGGTGAGGAAAGATGATGAAATTGTGGGAGAGACTGAGGAGCAAGAGAAACAAAGAAAGAAGCAGCTTAACAAAGAGGATAAACAGCTGAGATAGTTATTGAATAAAGAGAACAGGAGAGGGAAATGGATTTATTAAATATGCATATATACATTAAGCACGGCTGTGTGGCACGGCTGTGTGGCACGGTACTGCTGAGTAATTAAACCAAGTTATAGAGAATGATCACTGTTGGTGAAAGATGCCTGGGATTTACGACACCCAACATACTACTTCTAGAAGCCCTGCAAGCCCTATCAATACACAATGGATAAACATACTTTATGCTATTGTATTCTTAATTGGAGAAAAAAAAACTTCAAGTGCCACTGTGATTTTACTTGCTAAAGTATTTAATATTTGTAATTTACGTTATACTGTAGTAGACAAGATTGTTAACACTATGTGCATGCGCGAGAATGTTTCAGTCAGTCAGTCAGTCAGTCAGTCAGTCAAAAAAGCAGATCTCGAAGATGGCAGCCTCTTGAAGATTGAAATACGATTAAAATGTGGTACTGGACATGTTAAGTCCATTAAATAAGCCAGAATTTTTGTTTCAACTTATTTTATTAAAAAAGCCAGTTTTTTAAGCCAAATGATCGTAAGCGATTGTTGGTAACGCCCCTAAAGTTATGCCATACCACGTGAGCAAATAATTACTTTACTGCCTGTAGTAGTTTTGCTGCATTCCACTATATTCTCAGCTGTTTATCAAAGTTCTTGAAGTTTCCAATTGAAACTACTTGTGATGTGAGTGTCACTTGTATGTTTAGCTTCTCTCATGAAGACGGATTTTACCTGTTTCATTGCATGAGTTGCATATCGACTTGCTGAAGCTTTACAAATCGACTTGCATGCGCTACATAATGGCATATTCATACTGATACTACTCCAAATTGTTTATTCTTTTGGCTTTTAAAATAGCTAGCTAGTTTTATAGTAATGCTGATGGTTCACATCTTTGTTGCTTCATTATTATATGAAACATTTCCAGATCCAGGTCCTCCTGCTAATATTACATTGAGACAGATTAGTAATAGGAGAGTACAGGCCACCTGGACTCCTCCAGCTGGTTTCTCTGGAGCTACATATCGTGTGTATATAAACACTATGAATATCAATACTGGTGGTACTGAAGTGACTGGAACTAATTACACAACTGGGACTATTACTAACTCTACTGTTACTATTCGTGTGAGAGCTACTACTGGCACATATTTCAGTGTCCCAGCTGTGTCCAAAACATTCACTGTTAGAGGTGAGGCATAGCAAGTATATTGTTGTGTCAGCATTTATGAGATTGATGTCTTCATTGCAATACATTAATTTATAATGAAGTTATTTATGTTAAGAAAGTTTACTAGTCAAGAAGCGTGTGTGTTAGCGTAATCACTATGCTATTTCACTTTTCCCATGCTATCTCAATTATGAACAGCAATTTTCCAGTACATTTTTAGCTAAATGAGCAAATTACAAGTTACACTACTATAAGCTACAATTATATAAGCAATATTAGTGTTACTTTAGTTTGTATGAAGAGTACTAATTGGTATGTAATTGGCGAGCGAGCATGGCGAGACACTCTCAGGGGTAACACAATTGAAAATCGGGGGTATTTGTTTGTTTTTGTGTGTAGACGTACGCATGTCATTTTGTAATTTGACCCTCATGTTTTTGTGTTAGCTTTGTGGTCTACTCCTTTTCTTACCTCCACTAAGCACAATCTTTCCGTTTAGCGACCCCGTATCATTCAAGGAAATTACATTAGTTACCCCTTCGTATTAGGTTGCTTCTAAACAGCACAAGATGCACTTATAAGGTCTTAATACTTTAGAAATGGACTGGTAGATTCTTTTGAAGTGTTTAGTTTATGCACTGGCTCCCTCGCCCTTTGTACTCCAGCACATCACTGGTGATATTAATGAGATGACATTGTGTTGATAAAGTGATTGCCTACTATATTGAACTGAAATTTATTACGTTGTGAAAGCTAATTTGAAAGAGTATGGATTGAATAGCCAGTACAGTAGAGTCTTAGTCATACTAATGGATGCTTGAATTCAGAAAGGAGAAGGGGATGTTTTTAAACAATTATTGGGTCTCTTGAAGTCTACATTTTTTTGTATGGTTAAACAGAATAAAAGCAATTTAAAATTACATTTCATACATTCAACTCGTATATATATATATATATATATATATATTAGTTGTATTATATAAATATTCCACCCATCTATCATCTGTAATTCAAGTGTGTTTTTTTTACAGATGTATTGCCCCCAACAATATCTTCATCAGTGACTGCTACATCAGCTACTCTGTCCTTCTCTCAACCTACCAGTAGTTTATCAGTAGATATGTACACAGTTACATTGACTGGTACTACTTGTAATGGAGTCCCTACTAGAACAGGATCTACTACCATTAACTCAGTAACTATTGGTAGTCTGGAGGCTGGTATACAATACTCTGTTAGTGTTACTGGTAGATATGATTTGACTGAGTCAGAAGGCACTGGAACTACAACACTGACCACCAGTGAAACAGGTACTTATTTATTAAGAAGATCACCAACTGCACTATAGAGTATTATTGGAACTGGTGAGATTAAACATTTTTTGATCTTTGCTTATTGGTATGACAGGACATTAAAACTCCATTAAGCAATCCAGATTTGACGTCATGTAATAAATGAATATTACAACATAATAGGAATGTTCATGTATCACTATACCATTTATTGTTATACTTAGTTCTTTCACAGTAGCTATAACAAAAAAGAGGTTAAATGATCATTCAGTGAAAATAACAAATCATCATCAGAACAGTTGATGTAATGTTTATAGTGTAAGTAATAATAATAATAATAATAATAATAATAATAATAATAATAATAATAATAATAATAATAATAATAATAATAATAATAATAATAATAAATAATAATTATGATAATGATAATAAAAATTAATAATATTAGTTATTTAGCTGCTGCAAATAAGGGAGGCTGGGCTAGTGTGGTGCATTAGCTACTTCATTACTAACTGTTAAGCAAAGGAAAAAAATAGAAGCAATAACCTTCATCTCTGTTTTTCCTTGTCCTTGTTTTACCATCTCTTACACTGAACCACCATCAATTACATGCTGAGTCAGGAATTTTACAGTTCAACCTCAATTTTTTGTTTTTGTTGCTTTTATAAAGTTTTCTCTTCATGACATTTTTAAATACCAGAGCTAATTAGCTATAATATTTTGTAAATTACTTCTCATGGCTCAAAGTATTAATCTATCAGTTGTATTTTTTCACCATATCTAACTGACCTGGAAAATAATAATTAGAATAATAGTATGTCTAAAATAAATGAGCTGCAAAAATTAAGGGAAATTTTTAACTTATACAGTAATTCGAAAACCAATTTTTAAATGTATTAATAAATGTCAGAAAGATAATCTTATAGCAAGAATATTTCTCAAAGTAGCTGTAATTAACCTATTGTAAGAGGAGACCCCTCTCGTTTAAAAGTCTTAGATCTGCCCCTATATAGTAAACTTTTCTTTAATTAGTTTACTAAGTGTTTTTTTTATGATTATGTTAACTCCGGTCATTAAAATATTTTTAGTTTACTTTAATATCTTTTTGGAGAGTTTATTCAATAATAGCTACTCATTCAAATGAATGGATTGTGATGTTGTTATAGGTCAGTGTTATGGTGCTTAATTAAGCAAACGATCCTGAGATCAATTTGCAATAAAATATATGTAGCTACATTGTTTATCCAAAAATTGAGATAATTACTTTGTACAATATATATTATATATATATATATATATATATATATATTGTTATAGTTCCTAGTAGCAGTCCTGGTACACCAACCTCTACTGCTACTACATCAACTAGTATCACCATCACATGGACTGAGATATCATGTCTAGACAGGAATGGAGTGATCACTGGATATACTATTAGATATGGACCTGTTAACACTTCACTTACAACAATAGATCATGCATCTACTGACAGAAGTAGAGTAATATCTGATCTGACACCCTTTACCAACTACACAGTCTCAGTGAGAGGAGTGAATATTGCAGGACTGAGTGGTTTCTCTGCTGAAGCTGTTATGAGAACAGATGAAGAAAGTGAGTGTATAAACTATTGTGTTAATCATATAATTTTGCTCTTAAATCCATGATTAAAATAGTGAGAATTATGGCACATGCGCCTTTAAGAGTATGCTATAATAAGTTCAATAGTTACTACTATCTTGTAGTTCATTGTTTTGATATCTAAAGAAAAAATTATGAATACAATTTTTTTATCATTAGAGATAAGTTTTATTTGTTAAACAAGTAATAGGCAGTATTTGTTAATTTAGATTGTCCTACATTCAAATTATAGTGATTGTTAAAAATGACTTTATTGTATGTCTAGGACCTACTGCTGTCAGAAACTTAACAGGAGAACCAATGTTGTTCAGTGTTCTCCTGACCTGGAGTGAGCCAGTCTCTCTCAATGGCATTCTCAACAGATACACTATCAGATACTCAGTGAATGGCAGCAGTGAGATAACTAACACAACAAGGGACACCACTTTCTCTATTACAGATCTCAACCCAAACATTGTAGTGTCTAATATCAGAGTCATAGCTGCTACAGGAGCAGGAGATGGTCCTCCACAGATGTTAAATGACATAACTACTCAAGACAGACCACGTGAGTTTATAAATGTTTTTTTCTTTATTAGCGAGCGAGACACTTACAGGGGTAACACAATTGAAAATCGGGGATGTTTGTTTATTTATATATATGTTTGGACGTATGTATGTCATTTTGTACTTTGACCCTCGCATTTTTGTGTTAGTTCGGTGGTCGACCCCGTCACAAAGTTCACTAAACAGAATCTTCTGTTTATCGATCAGTACCCGTATCATCCTAGAAATTGAATTGTTTACCGTTTTGAATTCTTTTACGGGTGCAGTTAAAACGTGAAAACTAACATGACTTCAATATCTATCCGAGTTAGTGGCGGTGGTAAGTCAATGCGCTCTTTGTCATGGTTATAAGCCGTACACAACAGTATTTACTTGAAAATGCATTGTCCACTAGACTAACCGCGAAGGTAAGTCTCGTGTAGGTGTATGTCCAGTTGTGTCAAAGCTTTGTGTTTTACAGCCACTACATAGCTAAAGAATATCACAAAGAAAACGTTTAAATAACGTGTACTGTTTTGTTGTTGTTTTTTCCCTACAATTCAAACAGTTACAGCGAGTTGTTACTATGACACTGAAATTCCTTTACCGTGTATGCGTAATTTAAAAACTCGACCTTATTTTCAAGTTGCTTCAGTGTTAGAAGTCAAAATCATTCATATAATAATGGTATAGTCTTTAGGCTCGCTCGCCATTTGTGCTCAAGCACATCACTAGTCTAATATAATTCTCTAACATGTTAATCAATTCATTATTGTCCTTTTAATTAGTTATACTCAATTCTTCTTATTCATGAAATTTTAGCAAGGCTAAGTTATTTTTCATTTGTGTTGAAGCATGCTATAAGCTCATCGTCTATTCATCTTAGTTTTTTTGAGACTGTTGCAACTATTATAAACATAAATTATGCAGTCTTGGGCTTGTGTGTAATTGTCTATATTATTGTGCAATGAACCAAATATTACAAGGTTTGCTTTCGGTTTTTCGTTTAGTAGCTACTATAAGATTTTATTAGCATTTATTTAATTTTATTGAAATATATAACAATAATGATCTCACTAATGTTCATTCTCTGATATTTATAGCCAATAACAATTTCTTGATATTATTGTAGCTTCAGTACAGAATGTTACAATTGAAGTCTTATCAGACACCACAGTGAGGGTTTCCTGGGACAGAGTACAAGACATCACTGATTATGTAGTCTACTACAGACAGACTAACAATATACAGAGACCAGACCAGGAAATGAGTAAAGTGGTGTCATCATCTGAGAAGTCTGTCATTATTGATGGTTTGGTTAGTGGAGCAACATACGTATTCCAAGTGGTGGCTAGAGTTACTGTTGGAGACAAGTCAGTGTCTGGAAATAGAGTTGGATCAGGTCTGACCATGATAACTGCCTTACCAATGATTCCCACTCAGAATGAATGTCCAGTTCAAAGTTGTGGAGTGTGTAAGTTGCGTTGTGTTCCTATATTTCCTAATAGTTGACTTAAATTATGTTAATTACAACTGATCAATCCATTACACATATATATTATAGTATGATGTCTATTAGATGTTAAATTTTCAATTTTTTTCAATAATATCTTTTTAAAAATAGTAAAAATCAGTACATTTCATAATTTACTTAACATACATAGCAGATTGAATGTAAAATATTCCAACAGTTTAAAACCGTTTTATACTGTAACACAAATAGTATAATGAGACATTTCTGATTCACAGTTGAAACACTACTGGTGAGTGTAGCTGTGGTAAGGTCTATGTTCAACTAGTTGACGATATCTTCATACGTCTGAAAAAATGAGGTGTACAGTTGATTGTTTCAAAGATTCGAATTCTAAGATCACATTATTATCACAGCCACATGTTGTACACTATAAACACATCCTGTAAACTCTTACTTTAGCTGAATATTTAAACTGCCACAGCATCCACTATACTTGTTAGTATCACAATTAAAGCACATGTCGTATGTATACTCTAGGCACACCCACACGTTGTATTGCATAGACACACCCACATGTTGTATTACCTAGGCACACCCACATGTTGTATTACATAGGCACACCCACATGTTGTATTGCATAGACACACCCACATGATGTATTACATAGGCACACCCACATGCTGTATTACATAGGCACACCCACATGTTGTATTGCATAGACACACCCACATGTTGTATTACATAGGCACACCCACATGTTGTATTACATAGACACACCCACATGTTGTATTACATAGGCACACCCACATGATGTATTGCATAGACACACCCACATGTTGTATTACTTAGGCACACCCACATGTTGTATTGCATAGACACACCCACATGTTGTATTACATAGGCACACCCACATGTTGTATTGCATAGGCACACCCACATGTTGTATTACATAGGCACACCCACATGTTGTATTGCATAGACACACCCACATGTTGTATTGCATAGACACACCTACATGTTGTATTGCATAGACACACCCACATGTTGTATTACATAGGCACACCCACATGTTGTATTGCATAGACACACCCACATGTTGTATTACATAGGCACACCCACATGTTGTATTGCATAGACACACCCACATGTTGTATTACATAGGCACACCCACATGTTGTATTACATAGGCACACCCACATGTTGTATTACATAGGCACACCCACATGTTGTATTACATAGGCACACCCACATGTTGTATTGCATAGACACACCCACATGTTGTATTGCATAGACACACCCACATGTTGTATTACATAGGCACACCCACATGTTGTATTGCATAGACACACCCACATGTTGTATTACATAGGCACACCCACATGTTGTATTACATAGGCACACCCACATGTTGTATTACATAGGCACACCCACATGTTGTATTACATAGGCACACCCACATGTTGTATTACATAGGCACACCCACATGTTGTATTGCATAGACACACCCACATGTTGTATTACATAGGCACACCCACATGTTGTATTACATAGACACACCCACATGTTGTATTACATAGGCACACCCACATGTTGTATTGCATAGACACACCCACATGTTGTATTACTTAGGCACACCTACATGTTGTATTTCATAGACACATGTTGCATTACTTAGGCACACCCACATGTTGTATTGCATAGGCACACCCACATGTAACATAGACACACCCACATGTTGTATTACATAGACACACCCACATGTAATACTACATAGGCACACACCCACATGTTGTATTGCATAGGCATACCTACGTCTGCATTACTTAGCCAAGAGTGGCTATTTCTCAATATTATTCCTAATCAAACTGCAATACTTGATTTCTGAGTGCTGAAGCACCCACAACTAATGATTAATGGCCGTTATTCCTTTCCCTGCATGATATGTATAAGAACACTATATTAATGTCAATTACTATTTAGCATTATTTAATGGCATCAAAATTAAATTTAAATAAAGCAGACTTTTAAAAAATTATTAATTAATTTGTAATTTATTATTATATTTGGTAGTTAAGGGCGTCACTGCTGCAGTCACACTGGTAGTCACTGTGATAGTGTATTCTATTGTACTACTAATAATAATTAAAATATGGAGAAGATTTAACAAAGAGAAAAGGTCAGTGGACTACAGTAAAGTAACTGTTAATGAAAATGCACTTAACTACTGTTAGATAATTGAGAGTCATTACTACAATGTCTTAGTTCAACAGGAGAAGGCACCTTTAGCAATTGGAGGTGTTCACTATAAATGAGTTCTGCACAAATTAAGGATATAATAGTATTGAGCTGATGAATATTACTGCTATATATAATTATGCTGCTTTTAAAATACTTACATTTTCCAAAATTAAGATATCAAGCAAAGCATCTGAAAACAACTATCAATAGCCAATCTTCTCTTCATTTCTAGTTATTTATTCATTGATTATAGAGAGCATTGTATACTAATATTATGTTCAGTCTCTTTGATTGTCAAATAAATACAACAACAACAGCACATATACTTAATTCAATGATATACGCAATATGCAGATCTACAGATGTCCAGTTGGAAACATGTGCTGCATATGGACAAGTCTCAAAGGAACAGAGTGTATCTCACTATGAGACCGTAAAACATGAGGAAAACATTTATGATAATTGATTAATAAATATACTATTGATCGATTGTACTGCATATTATTTGGTTAGTGTTCTGCACAAGCTATTGTTATACTAGTTACAGTTTGTTAGTGTATTAATTTGAAATAACTGAATAGTAGCTTAACACAGAATGAAACATTAATGTGACAACTTTATGATAACCATTATGGCGTAAAATTCATCATGAAACAGCATTAAACAACTCCAATGGCTAAATTTGAACTACCTTAGAGGAGTTTTAAAAACCAGGGTTTTCCACAATCCTTGTCACCCATATTGAATGTTCAGATTGTTAAATAGTATATAGCTACTTTTTTTTCACATCTTGACATACATAACAAAAAAATTTGAAGTTGTATAAATATTACAACTCTTCTATCAATAATATATCTTTTATCAAATGTTTTTACTTCTACAAGTCTTCATTAATGGCTTTGTTGTTTTTGACATTCATAGATTTAGTCATTCTTGGCTAAAACTGTAATGAGAATTCATCTCTGTTTATTTTCAACTTCTAACCAAATCACTTCAATTTTGTTCAGCTTCAGGAAGTTTATTTTAAAAAGTACACCAAATATATGTCTATCATTCTTGTACCTATTGATACAAGTTTAGAGTAGCATTTCCATAGTTTGCCATTAGCTAGATACTATAAATTTATTCTTCGTAATTAATTTACCAATGTATTCAAGATTACACCTGTTATTAGGAAAGGATTTCTATACAAATAAAAGTAATGGATGATACCACTAAAGCAAATATCCTGGAAAGAGGATTTTGGTTGGTGTATTTTGTTTAACATCTGCTAGAGCGATAAATATCTATAGCTCCATCATAGCTTTATCATACACTTGGAATACTGACTATTAGTACTGAATATTTATGGATGAAAGTACAAGAGAGAGGTCAAACAATGTGGGGCAGCTCTCTGACTGAAACACTCAAAGCTCTGCCCAGCTGCTCTCTGACTGAGACACTCCAAGCTCTGCCCTGCAGCTCTCTGACTGAGACACTCCAAGCTCTGCCCTGCAGCTCGCTGACTGAGACACTCCAAGCTCCGCCCTGCAGCTCTCTGACTGAGACACTCCAAGCTCCTCCCTGCAGCAATGATAACTCTGATACTACTTTCCACTTTCTACATTCTTTGACTATGCAATTCACTTTACACTTTTCTCTGACTCTTCCTTAAGTCCATACAGTTTTCTTTACTAAATGGAATTATGTAATTCTCTTCTCCATACCCGTACTTATCCCAGTTCAACATTTACTGGTGTCATGAAATTTGTTTCACAATTACATACAACACTAATTAAAAAAATTACATTAATATAAATATAAAAATTACATAAATATACCTTCCCATTACAAAATTATGTCAGTTGATAATAAATAGTGCTAATGAGAAATGTAATTTGTAAAGCATGTGCAGATATCTCATTAACAATTAGTGTGAAGTGTAAGAGAATAAATTAGTATAGCAAAAATGTTTTATTGTTTTGAAATCAAATGAAGGAGCCAGAATGATAGAAAAGAAGATTGCAATATTATAAAGAAGGTTATGCAAAAAACATTCTAAACTTGATGTGATCATAATTTGCTACCCTTTCCAAATCACTGACTGTTAGTAGACTGCCAGTTGCCATATTTGTTTGGATGCTCTAGCTAGTCATTATTTTGTCTCAGGATGATTTTGTTGATGTTAGTTATGCAAATTCTAGTACATAATGTAATTGTATTCAAACTTATAGTTAGCTATTCATAATTATTATAAGGAAATTCCCTTCTCTACTTTATTGTTTTCTTAAAGTTGTTGTTGATTCAATCCGGCAGATAGTGTTGTTACAAGTTAGTGTTAGATTCTTTAAAAGCCACAAAAATGACTTTCACTTCATTTTTGTTAGCAGTTACGAGAAAGCCAATTAGTATGTAGTACTTTCTTAGTATACCATATTGAAATGTGAACTGTGGGGTTTTTTTTGGTGCTATTGAGTCCACTTAAGTATAATATGAAATGATTCGTGGAGAGTTTAGTGTTAAAACATATCACATTAATTATCGTGAGATTAGAGGAAAATAAATATATACCTGTAAGTGTAATATCAGAGTTGCAGCTGCATATGTGCAAACCAATATCTCACGAGGAGTATGTGGCACGTGCTCCTATGTGTGTATAATGACAGTTTAAGATGGGACTTGTAAGACTGAAACTAGTGACCCACTTGATTTGACCTCCACTAAGATTAGAAAGAATATTTAGTTACACTAACACATACACTTTATTTTTCTGAGCCTCACTGACCACTTGCTTCTTGCCACATGCGGTTTATTCTCTTACAAACTGTTGTTATTCGTATTCTCTCAGTTATTTCGTAGTTCTCCATTATAAGAATATTTGCCCTTACCAAACTAGAGGAGTTGTATACTATTTGTGGTGCTGAATTGCCGATTAACACCAGCCGGCCGATTGTTACAGATTAGCATTTAGTTATCTTCTCAATTCCAAATCCCAATAGCTACTGCCCCAAGGTCACCAATCCAACAGTGAGCCTCGTACCGGGCAGACGACATTCCCTCCTTTATGTTCACTATTGTTAATATCTTATCCACAGACTCAGTGTCAATGTTAAGACAACAATTTCAGTGCAAAATTTGTTATCTTTAACTAAATGCTGTATCCTCTAATCTTAACTATAATAAATATAATAATATTTTATGATACATAATAATTATATTAGTTGAGTCAGAGTGTGATATGGTGAAAACTTTCATGAGCAAGATAATTTATTTTCACGAGCCAGAGGCAGTTGGCATACCTGAATATACCATTGTGAATATATCTAAGGTGGAATAATATATATACAGTGGCGTAGGAAGGGGAGTTGGAGGCCCCCCCCTCCCCCCCCCCCCCCCCCACATAATTTTGGGGCACAATTTGAAGAGGTGATTCCTCACATGAACGTTGTTAACCTTTCCACGCCGAATTTCTTCAACATTTGGGGTGTCTTATAGAATTCGAATTTGATTTTTTTATTTCTACCACAAAGCAACTGCAAAATTCACAACAAACAGCAAAAATTAGCTTCTATAAGCTGAGAATGAACTATAAAACCCAACCTGTCCATCTTACAACAAGTTTCGAGGAGAGTCCGAGGAACTAGCCCAATCGATTGCACTTGATGTCCGGTAGGTAAAACTTTATCCATATTCTTCGTAAATGCTGAGGGACTGTCTATAGGCTTCATACTTTCTATTCTGAGTGTTTGAAGTCCATAGGCAACAAAAAAATGTGGGTGCTCGGCGTCCTGAAAATTTCGTTTGCAGACAATTAAAAAAATACTTAACCTTCCCACGGGTTCAATATTTTTAAACAAGGAAGTATCTACTTTACATATAAAAAAGAAATGACGGCTTAATCGAAAATAGATTTTTTTATTTGGAGAACGTGGACCTGTTCTCGCCTGCATATAAATGGTTACGCACTGAAAGGGTTAAACCACAAAACACGTGCCCCTGGAAACCCCTCTTCATACCAATACATCTTCCTCATCACTAATATAATATATATATATTTATATAAATATATAAAACATAATGCTATATTATACATATATATAATAATATTGGTACATATACATCTGCACATGTCTTCAGGGATTTGAGTAGAGATATTACTGGTTCTAAAATATATAATTGTTAACAAAAAAAAATTCTGTATTGTGACTTCATTGATTGATGATTTTAGGTGCTATCACCAGTGCTACTATATTGATTGATGGTAATCCACAATTAGTAAATCGTAATAGCCTAGAAGTAGGCATAGTAGGAGTAACTACAGGAGCGCGAGCTACGTCAGTGACTTGGAGAAGGAATGGAAGTATGATTACTAATGGTGGTGGATTCTTTATAGGAGGAGGAGAGACTAGACATACAGGCAATCCTCCATGTGCGAGTCAGATGTACAGAGTTGCTCTACATATTGGTGGATATCTTCCTGGAAATTACACATACACTGTTGCTAATGCTGAAACAAGGGATCCTGGAGTGACTTCATCATTTCTGGAAATACAAGGTCTGGGTTTTGTAAGTGTATGCTAATTCCATATAATTTGTATTTCACTAGTCATAAATGTCTTTTTTATAAAGTACACAAACCTTTCAACCATTTTTCAATAATGATGACCATTGAATAATGGCTGAAAAGTTTGTGTATTTTATAAAAATATTTATGGCTAGTAAAATACAAAATATATGGGATTAACTAGTGTACCTAGTCACAGAAGAATTTTCAAATAAGTTAATATCTCATTGATCTCACAAATTCCTGCAACATAATATTGACTCATCCGCACTCCTATAATTGAACAATTTTGATCCACATTGTAATGATGTTGAATTAATTATACTTCACTGTGTAAAACTCTCTTACGTGGTAGGTAGTATGGTTTACATGTATTTGCACACGACCAATAAACTCCTCGTATTCTGTATGTGACACTACAAGAACACTGAAGAAATGTTAATAGATGAGCACACTAAGTGCTGGTTAATAATTCAACATCACTGACAATAAAGAGAACAAATGATTATAATAGCCTTCAACATGAAGTTAATAGTTCATTAAAAGTAAATTAAAAATGTAAACTGTTATAGCAAGAGTCTAAGGAAAGGCAAAATAATTATTACACATTATTGTTATTTCAATTACACTGTCTTTAGCAATAATACATTTGCTCTAATCTCAGACCTACACTAGACTACATTGTTTCCCAAACTATTCAGCAGATACTCAATGTCGTACCCATTAAAACTCCTGTTCAGTGATGTCAATCCATCATAATTAATCAATAAAGATCCCAGCTTCAATTCTAGACAAGTTGAATACTTCACAAAGAATCACGACTTATTTATTTTAATTGTGTGTCCAATATTCTTTTATGAGTGATTTATAGCAGCAAATAGTATAATGATAAAATTTAAGCAAAATTCATGTGTTTTATTGTACTTACGAATGCTGTTAAATCTGTAGATCCAGGCCCTCCTACTAATGTTACACTGAGACAGATTAGTAATAGGAGAGTACAGGCCACCTGGACTCCTCCAGCTGGTTTCTCTGGAGCTACATATCGTGTGTATATAAACACTATGGATGTCAATACTGGTGGTACTGAAGTGACTGGAACTACTTTTACTAGTGCCAGTTTTCTTGCTGGCTTCACTGTCACTCTTCGTATAAGAGCTACTACTGGCACATATTTCAGTGTTCCAGCTGTGTCTGAAACATTAACTGTTAAAGGTAAGGATTCCAAGTACAATATTGAATCACCATCTATAAGATTCATTAAAGAACTAATTTATTACTGTTATTAAAATGTAATACACAACAAGTGTGTAAGTCTAATGTATCCTTCAAGCATACTGTTGCTCACACATAGCTTTGTGTCAGAACAGTTTAGCTATGGACTTCACATTACATATATTTAGTTGAATTTGATGAAGAATTACTAATGCCAAGTCTCACTTGAACTATAGTGAACCAGTAACAGCTGAAAGGCTGACCTGTAGAATAATCATCTGGAAGTATATTTTGATTTATTATTATCATTCTCATTACTGTATGTTACATCACGAAGTAGAGGGTTGGTAAGGGATATACATGACTGAGGGCCAAAGGCATGAGGATTGTGTATATTGAGCCACGTGAATGAAATTCTCCTATTCTAGTAGTCCAACTAGTGGTGCCACCACCCGGGATATTAATCAGGAAAACTGTTTGAGTATATAATGCAGTAACACACTGTACACAATTACATTTACTGACTCCCAGTGACTTGACAAAGATGTCTTCTTATAAGGTATTTTACACTATACATTCTGCAATGACATAACAAATATTAAAAAATGCTAATATATATTCAAGGTTAGTGAGTTTACCTGATGATAAGAATGAACTGTAATGATAATTAGTTTAAGTAAGTATGATAATCTTTTGCATGCTGTTATTGTTTTATTAGAATGAGTGTCTGTTAGTAGCAGAGATGACTGATGGTGACAATGACAGTATTTATATTCATGCATAATTTATGAACTGAGCAGGGTTGGTATGCGTCGTCATAATGGGTTGGTAAAGCATCATCAGAAAAACATGACGATAGTTGTGTGTGTATTCATGATGAAGCTGTGCTTGGTCACTCTTCTTTGTCATTCATTTTTACATTTCGCATATGTTTAAGAATTGATTTATAAGAAACTAAGTCCATCAGGTTATGGGCCCAGGATATGTCCTGAGTTACTGTTGCTAATCATTGTGTATGGTTATTGCTGACTTTATAATAGAACCTGACAGGTGGGTGATCGATAAACTCACGAGTTGAATTGGGTTACCATACTGCGACTTATTGAGTAAACTTTTCTTTCTGCTCACTGAATATCATGTCATTAGATTTTTTCTAAGATTCTCATGCAAAATGGCAGTAACTACATCTATTTGATGTATAAACATTTGGTGTTCCAAGGAACTTGTATGGAGAAGAAGTGGACCACAGGCAAGAAGGTACCCTCGTAGTGAACTCCAGGTTTTTGAGCATATCCATTTGCCACAAGTTGTCCCAATGCTTCCTTAATGAATGCACTTTATCTTGAACACCCATTTACATGGGATGGCTCCTCTATCATGAGGCAGCTCCACAAGGTCCCAGGTGTGATTTTAAGCAATGATTTGTATTAAGTATCTACAGTAGCTAGCCATTCATCATCATCAGTACATGATGAAGCTTCCTCAATGGTATAGGGCTAAAATTTGCATGTGACATCATAGCAGGAGCTGACCAGCTTTATAACCCATGTGATCAACAAATATTATTATGTCTACATACTCATCAAATTCATATCGAACTGGTCAGTTTTCATTCTTGAAGATTGACGTACAGATTGTTGTTAAGGTTCCTTGTTAAAACACTACTTTTGTCTGGTAAGGTGCTCTAGTCGAGATTGATGGGTGTTTGCAGACTCTGAGACAGAGTGAAGTTCAATTTGTGACTCTCTGCATCATACAGTCGATACCTTTTATAGTCCTTGTTGTAGCCTGCATCAAAACTCTCACAAATGACAGATATCTGGTTTCCTGCTGAACTATTTCTCATATGGTAAAGCATCTTTGAATGTCAATGACTCCCACCATTTTCTTAAATACATTGCTGTGGCAACAGCTTCAGCCCATAACAAACCTGCTAAATTGGCATGTGACATCATAGCAGGAGCTGACTCCATGTTACGTTCATACGCTCAGCAACTCCATTATGCTCAGGATTATGATGTTAGGTAGTCTTTAAACACTTTAGATACGTACTTACCATAATTATCTGTTCTAATAATTCTATTTGGTTGTCCACACTCATTAGAACTCTTTGAATTTACTCAACATTTCACCTTTGCTTTTCATGAAGTAGACAGCACAACAAAGGGAGTAATCATCTATAAAGGACACAAAATATAGCTTCCCCCTGATTGATGGGACCACACACATACATCACTGTGCATGAGCTGAAGCATCCTCAAATAATATTTACCCCAGCTTATAATGCTGACAATGCATTTTCCCTTAAACCCAGCCCTCACAGAATGACCTTGTTTAAAGGAGAAGTCCTTTTGAGGGGTTGATGATGTTAATTCATTATCAGGACTTTTGCAGGAAGTTGAAATGTTGAGCTAAGTTTTATATTTATATACTGGTGGTTAAATGAAGATAATTGTTACAGCTCAGAATAATTGAACAAACATTAAATGTTACTGTAAATACAATGTTTCTTACAGATGTATTGCCCCCAACGATATCTTCATCAGTGACTGCTACATCAGCTACTCTGTCCTTCTCTCAACCTAACAATAGTTTATCAGTAGATATGTCTTCAGTTACATTGAATAGTACTACTTGTAATGGAGTCCCTACTGTAACAGTATCTACTATCAGTAATTCAGTAACTATCATTAGGCTGGAGGCTGGTGTTCAATACTCTGTAGCTGCTGTTGCTAGAAATATTTTGGCAGAATTAGAAGGCACTGGAACCGCAACTCTGACTACAAATGAAACAGGTAAAATGTTGCAGTGAATCTTTTTGTAATTCACCAATAATGCACCGTTAAGACACGATCCATATCAAAATTCACTTATTCTAAGCTTACAATTGTATTGTTGAAAATTACAAGTTAAATGGTGAAAATATACTCAGTGAATATAAAATCGTCTAGAAAATGTATTATGTAATTTATTGACAAGGTATTCCACAAATTGCTTTAGCTGACAATATTAATTAGTATCGTCTTAGTAAATATATAAGGTTTTCCTCGTGATTGGCTTTATAACAACATAGGTATTTATTTGTTATAGCTTTTTTTTGAGGTGGCATTTATTCACAGAATTATTTATTGCAAGCCTTCAGTGATATTTAGTTTGTTAAAAAAATGTAATAGTTGGAAAAACAAGTCACCTTGTTGATTAAAAGAGTTCTAAAAAATTTAGCTTACTAACAATAATATTCTTTCATCTTGTTTTATTTATGAATTATTAATATTGGTTACTTGTAATATCATTGCCAAAGGTCCTAGAAAATTTTGATAATTTTCAATTAAAACTCCCAATGTGTGTTTTGATGATGCAATAATGGATATAATGGATATAGTAAGTTATTAACATATCTAGCTAGCTCGCTAGATATGACCTTTTGTGGACAACTTCAGTGTTTTAGCATGAGGAAGTTAATCTTGACAACCTGATGTGGCTCTAGTAACTTCCATCTGTGCAATAACCACAGGAACATTTGACATGCATGCTACACAAACACTTGGGCACACTTTTGAAGAATAGGCAAACCTACAGTCAATGAAAGAATTGACTTCCTAGCATAAAATACACAAGGTGAAATAATCAGCACTGGAGACTTAACCCGGGAACTGTACTAAATCGGCTCTGACCCATAATATCACTCACATAGTATGTGCCGTTTATCTTGTTTTTCCCCAAAACTGAAGATCTACCTTGTAACCGTATTTCTAAAAATTCATTTCCTTCTGTTGTAGAAGGAAATGAACCGTAATTATGGATTATATAAATTGATTACTGTTTATTATTCTTTTTATAAATAATTAATATTTAACCCTCAGTGTGCATGCACGATAGGGTTACAGTACTCAATTTGTCAGTCTGTCTGTAGGACAGTCAGTCATTCTGTCACACAATAAAAAATGAGTCTAAAAAATGGCAGTCTCACCAAGATTAAAACAAGCATCAAAATGTTGCACTGGACATTTTAAGTCCATTTATTGTGCCAGGTTTTTTTTGTTTAGACTAATTTTTTCTGAGAAAGCTACTTATTTTTATGCTGTAAAATTTAAGCAATTGTTGGTAAAGCCAGCTATTGTCACTCCATACTCAAGTGAGTAAATAATTTCTGGTCCCCGGCCACAATAGTTTTATTACATAGTCTCGTTTGTTTACCATTTGGAGTTCCCCGTTGAAACTACCTGGCCGGTAGGTGAGCATCTCTTGCATGTTTCTAATGAAGACAGCATTAATGTCTACAGTTTCCTTTTAAGGGGGGTACATATAGATTTGCATGAGCCACATAAGGTATTGACTTTCATGAGCTACATATCGACATATTGATACTACACCCAAATTAATTATCCTTTGGTTCTTTGTAATAACTAAGTATAGCTACTTTATAGTAATGCTGATGGACCTTCATTCCACCATGCAATTTCATGTCTACTATTCAATATAAATACTTGCATAATTTCGTGGGGCTTAAAGTTGATACAGTTTGCATTTTATGTATTTAAGCTAATCTATAATGTTTTACATCGTTGTAGCTCCTAGTAGCAGTCCTGGTGCACCAACATCTAGTGCTACTACATCAACTAGTATCACCATCACATGGACTGAGCTATCATGTCTAGACAGGAATGGAGTGATCACTGGATATACTATTAGATATGGACTTGTTAACACTTCACCTACAACAATAGATCATACATCTACTGACAGAAGTAGAGTAATATCTGGTCTGACTCCCTTTACCTTCTACACATTCTCAGTGAGAGGAGTGAATAGTGCAGGAGGTGGAGTCTATTCAGAAGAGGCTATCTTAGGGACAGATGAAGCTCGTGAGTATTATATATATATGTTGTAATAAATGAATTGCACAAGCTAAAGTGTAATAGCTAAAACTACAAACATAACTTATAATGTCACTAAAAGTAACCTATAAAGTCACTAAAAATAACTTATAATGTCACTAAAAGTAACCTATAAAGTCACTAAAAATAACTTATAAATGTCACTAAAAGTAACCTATAAAGTCACTAAAAATAACTTATAAATGTCACTAAAAGTAACCTATAAAGTCACTAAAAATAACTTATAATGTCACTAGGCATTATACAAAGACAATTCTCTAACAGTAACATAGCTTGTGGCAATATGCACATACACAATGCCAAAAGTCAAATGTATATAATGGTAAGCATTTTTCCACAATATATGCTATGACTTTAGTTTAATTGCCAAAACTATCATTCTAGCTATTATTATAATCATAAAGGTCTAAGAAATTACTATTACTGATACCAAAATATTTTTATTATTTTGAAGCAAATATATAATTTGCTGCTGCAATGATGGAAGTGTTATAGTGGTAGATAGTCAAGTGATAGGTATACCACAACCTTCTTTAAATGTGATTTTGACTCGTGTCGAAGCTGTGCACAATGTGCTTCCAATTTCATATTGGAAATGTTGTTCTTTGATACTATTTACAAATAGTTATTGGTGAGCAAGCGAAGTGAGCAAGACACTATACAGTAGTGTCAAATTGAAAATAGGGTATATTTGTTTAATATTTGTGGAGGTACATAATATGAAATTTTGTAGTTTGACTTTCATTTTTTGTGTATATTTGGTGGTCGGCACATCCCCATACTCCACTAAATGGAATTATTTGGTTTATTGATCTTTACCCATATCATCAATAGGTTGTGTTTGCAGTATCTGATTTTTTGCAGAACAGTTATGTCTTACAAACTTAGAGTCCATTTTCTATTTGAATTAGTGGCAGTGGTAAGTAATTTTGGCAAATACGCTGTTTGTCATAGTTGTAGCTCTACACAATACTTGAAAATCCATTGTCCACTGGTAAGTTACAAAAGTAAGTCTTGTGTTGGTATATTCAGTTAACGAGTGTGTGAGCAAGTCTGGAGTGTTTCAGCTATTGCTGAGCTAAACAATAGAGCAACAACTAAATAGACATATCAGCTGACTTTACACAGCTGTTCGGCTACTGCAGTATTAAGCAAGTCACCATTTAGGGTAAGGCTATAAACTGTATGGTAAATCCTTAGAAATGCATTTGTTTTGTGTTTTTTACACCAAATAGTTGCGGAGAGTGGTTACTACGGCATTGAAACCCTTTACCGTATGTACCATAAGTCATTTAAAAACTAGTAGCTGAAGTTCTTTTAGTCAGGAATACATACAGGTCATTTAGATGAAGCTATTATTACTATGGTCAAATGGCCGCATTGATATTTGTAGCTTTTAGGACTAAAATAGACTGAATGATACCTTCTAAAACTAGTGAACAGTATTTAATACATTAACTACAGGCAAACTAAATGAATGCAGTCTTATTGTTACTTCTGTATACAAATTTTGTAACTAACTTTTATGAGATTCTGCTTTGTGTGAATTACTTGTGGACAATGGCTTGCTCGCCATTTGTGCTGAAGCACATCACTAGTTAGTTTGTGATGTATTATTTTGGGAAACTTGTGTCAGAAATTACAAAGTTAAGGATATACAACATAGTGCCATACTGTATTTGAAAGCTGCCAAATAACTTGTAGGCTCTGAAGACACTACAGTTGCATAGCCTTGCTTTTAATGATGTGATATTTCAATCATTAACTGCTATTTTCAAATAATCTTTATAATCGTTATTATTGTAGCTACTTCATAATATATTTCTCAGCCTTCTTTTACTCATTAGAAGTACTCTCTCTTTCATAGATTAAACAAATTTAATGAATAAAAAAAATATTTGTAAAAAGAAGAGAATTTGGGTTGGTCTGTTGAGAGTGAGACTGTAGCATGGCAGTACCCCTTAACAGTATAAATATGGAATTGGAGTGTTTGTTTGCCGGGTGGTTGTCGTAGCTCAGTGGCAGCGCTTGTGCACTGTACAAGCGGTCCTGGGTTAGATTCCCGGTGGCGACCAAATATTTTTAATACTGTATTGTTTTAAAAGCCTGTGAAAGAGAGTGAATGCATTCACATAATAGCTAGCAAGACAGCCTATTGTTTAAAATGCGAAGCTTTACCATTCCAAATTGATTAGAATCATATTATTTGTCTACAAAAATTATTAAAATAAAACTCAGCTAAATACAGCAAAGAAGCTTTGTTTCACATGTGTCAATTATGATGCATAGTCTATTTGGTTATGGCTTAGTTTATATACCTGAAGGTAATATTTCGTATTTTTCTTAGATTTTTTTAATTGAATTGTGTGAATCAAATAGTATTATGATAAATGATGCTATTCCAAGTGTATAATTACCTTATTTTTCCTATTAGTTGTAATAACTTCACTTGCTGCATGTATTTAATTGGTTTGTACTGAGGTAAAAATAATATCCAATGACCATTGTTTGATATTATTGTAGCTCCAGTAGAGAATGTTGTAATTGAAGTCTTAACAGACATTACCGTGAGAGTTTCCTGGGACAGAGTACAACACATCACTGATTATGTAGTCTACTACAGACAGACTAACAATATACAGAGACCAGACCAGGAAATAAGTAAAGTGGTGTCATCATCTGAGAAGTCTGTCATTATTGATGGTTTGGTCAGTGGAGCAACATATGTATTCCAAGTGGTTGCTAGAGTTACTGTAGGAGACAGGTCAGTGTCTGGAATTAGGGTTGCATCAATTACATCCTCATTGACGACTCCCACTCAGAATGAATGTCCAGTTCAAAGTTATGGAGTATGTAAGTTTGTAGTGTTTTGCTTTGCTATATCATCTTTAGCAGAGAGTACATACACTTGATGCAGCTGCAGTGTCCAGGGGGTAGATCAAGTGCTAATGACAGAATGGGGCCCAACTATAATTTTTTGAAACTTAAGAAATGGATTACAATATTAATTAATTATGGAAATGCTAAGTGAACTATATTCGATTGAAACTTTCTCACCTAAAGGTGTCTGAAAAAAAGCAAAGGAAAAAGTGAAAAAATCTTGGTTGTCACTGGGGAATTGAGCCCACGACCACTGGCTTTAGCCACCAATGCTCTAACCACTGAACTACGTCAACCCTCGACTTCTAAGACCTTCACATTTTCCTTTATACTGTTGAGTAGTACTACTTGCTGCAGTCTCGTACTCAACAGACTACCAATTATGTGCCGTCAGAACACCTTTTCGATATCGACCGGAAAAACCTCCCTCTCCGGAGAGGAGCCGTAATTAGTAGATTGAATAGGCTTTATCATCACAATTATTAAGTTCCGACCTTTCGTCCCAGGTTCGATTACCCGGCAACAACTAAGATTTTTTCACATTTTCCCTTTGCTTTTTTCCAGACCCCTTTACGTGAGAAAGTTTCAATCTAGTTTTTATGAAGCATAGCATCTAATGAATTCCAATTGTTATGCCAGTTAATCAAGTTCAATATTTAATATGTATAGATTTTGCAATCACAGCCATTGTTACACTGGTCATCACGGTACTCGTATACTCAATTATACTAGTTATAATTATTACAGTAAGGAGATATTCAAACAAGATCAAAGGGTAAGAAAATGAAGTCAGTAAAAGCTGGTATTATTGATTAATTGCATATTATTTATATTATAAAAAAATCCCACTTCTTGTGAATTTAAAGAGGCTTAGCTAGCTCACTAATAGGTGGAGAAAATAATATGAATTATAATAAGTTAATGTGAATTTATAGAGACTTAGCTAGCTCACTAATAGGTGGAGAAAATAATATGAATTATAATAAGTTAATGTGAATTTATAGAGACTTAACTAGCTCACTAATAGGTGGAGTAACTAATGAATTAATAAGTTAATGTGATGTAAAATTCATTATAGAAATTATTTATTATGGGAAAATTCCTAAATAGTTGATGATGTCACATTACTAAAGTTAACCATTAAGGCACATGAGCAAAAGTAGTTATCCTGTCTATTTTTCTGTTTGCGAACCCTCAGCATTACTCTACACTAGGTAGCTATTACAATTATAATCATTGCTACTATTATAAATGCTATCTTTGTAAGAGAAGTAGATACACAGACCAGAAACACCCACCAGTAGTGTGTTTTCAACAATGGACTCTCTTTCTCATTAGATTAGCTTCCCAGCTATTTAGCCAAACACCCACCAGTAGTGTGTTTTCAACAATGAACTCTCTTCCTCACTAGATTAGCTTCCCAGCTATTTAGCCAAACACCCACCAGTAGTGTGTTTTCAACAATGAACTCTCTTCCTCACTAGATTAGCTTCCCAGCTATTTAGCCAAACTACTGCAGGCAGCAACAAGTGATTTGCTCACGTAACTATAATGTAACAATACCCACAAATGCTAGTACCTACAGAGTTAATATCTTTGCATTCTCTCCAAAATTAGTCTGAAATAAAAAAAATAGCACAATAAAATGTCTTTAATTATTGTTGTCCTGAGTAAGTTCAAATCTAAATAACAGTTAATTGTCAGCAGTTTAAACAATCAGAACATGACAGAAATTCAAACAGACAGAGAGGCAGGAAAACCTCAATTACTCTCTTGCACATGTGTGCTGAGGGTAAATGAAACATGTACTTATTGCAACAGTTGATTTATGGACATTTATTTAGGGAAGATTCACTTTGTTCCATTAACTTTAATTAATTTTAATCAGTATTCAAAATAAGAGAGAGAATACATCAATGTAGTAATAATTATGAATTGTTTGCTGTAAGTCATAGAGATAGATTGAAGTAGATGAAATGTGACTGCTATTTGTTCTCAAGTTGCTTATTTTATGTTTCATCTTATCTCATAACTTTGAACTATAACAATTTTAATTGAGAGAAACTATTTAAACTTCTCAATCACTACAAGTTGTAAGAACAAGTAATGCAGAGAGTTCAATAAATCTACTCTAAGTTAAATTTGTAGCACAATCAGTAGTCTATAATTCTAATACAATATGCTCTCATTAGTTAACAATAGATTACATGAACATAATTGTGCAGATTTAAAGATTTTCAATTGGAACCTGGTGCTGCATCTACAGATCTCCAGTTGGAAACATGTGCTGCATATGGACAAGTCTCAATGAAACAAAGTGAATCTCACTATGAGACCATAAAACATGAGGAAAATATTTATGATAATTGATTTATAATAATCATTATAATTATTGCACTAATTTTACCTACTTATTACTTTATTCAAAAGTCCATGTATTGTCCAAACTAATAATTACTACTCTTGTTTAACACAAAAGTTCACATTCTAGTGTAGCCATACATTATAAAATATGTATTGTGCTACAAATCCACTTGAGCACTAATTAAGAATTACTATTGTCCTTTGATATTCACAAGAGAAACTTTATAATTAGCACATGTATGCCTGCTTTACTCTGTAACAAATGATTCTGCTTTACAGAAGGACACACTTTCTAGCCATCCTCTTGATGCTCAAATTCTCATGTAATGATCCAATCATCAGTTAGTTTTTTAATCATTATTTTTAAACTTCAGCAAAACTATGAATTGAGCATACCAATTCATTGCCCTCTTCTTAAAAGCAAAATATGAATTCATTGCCCCTTCTTAAAAACAAACAAAAAAACAAACAAAACCCCCCCCCCCACCACCCCCCCCCCACACCCCCCCCCCCCCCCCCCCCCCCAAGATGATGGGTCTTCATCTTCCTGAACGGTCTTGAATAATTAAATTAATAATTTCCTTCACCTTGTGGCAGCCTTCTTGTTAAAACTGCCATTCCATAGAGGTGGCAGAGGGAAAAGGAACTTACTGCACTGCTAGTTCAAGTCTAAGCCTAATAACCAGACTTGACATATTCATGGAAATGGTTTAACAATACAGATTTGTAACAGAAGGTGCAAATAATACACATTCTTGATAAACCATGAGGAATATTACCTGATGATGATATTTGACTTCATTATTTCTTCTCTAAATAGCTGGCTGGCTAGGTCAAATTTGTAGCCACAAAAATGGAGTAAGTTTAAATTTATTTGACATGAATAATAGTAGAAGAGATAACAGATAAAAGTTGCTATTTATCTGAATCCTAAGAACCAGTTGATGCAAGCTTTGACTCACTAAATTGATTCCCAGTCAAGGAGAGGTCTGAGTGAACTGGACAGTCAAGTTAGAAATAGAATACCTTACCACATGGTCAAGAGCAAGGAAACACAAATACAAGAGTAAAGTGTGGTTATATACAGGGGAAAAAAAATCGTCAAATACAGTAAATGAAGTTTAAGATTATTTTATTGACAAAAAAATGACCACTAGCTAGCAACCTGAAACATAGCTGGTTCATATAGCTACAAAGAATAATTCAGACTCTAAAGATGGACCAAACTCTGAGACTACTTAACAACACTACAGATATACCTAGCAATGTCCAAACAATAAAGAGAGAGTGAGCTGAAGTTGGAGTGATGGTCCAGCTACTGAAGTTGGAGTGATGGCTTTGGTTCATCTTCACCCTCTTCATCACAATCAATACTCAATGTGCTAATTCTAAATGTAGTGGAACTTATTTTGTAAACAGAAACAAAAAAAGGGAAGCACCAGAGGTGCAAAGACTTAGCACTATTAAAAACAGGCTAGCTATTACCAAATCATCTCAGATCAAAAGAGTAATTTATCAGCAATTCCATTCTAATCGGTTATCAATATAGCCGGAGGAATGAAAATAGTAGATGTAAACACTGTCTTCATAAGAGAAGAAGCTAAACAGGCCGGATACTCGCTGGTATATATTTACAAAATAAACATTCACAAGAATTCCTGTAACTTAAGTAGAAGCTAACTATTTTTCATTTGGGAGGTTTTGTAGTTAGCAAACACTGAACTATTCACTCCATTCCAAGAAAAACAGAGAACAAAGGTAAATCATGTTGTTTGCATCATATTATTCACATTACTTTCAATTCGATTTAAAGTTAATGGATTCTTTACCAAAATGATAAAATTAATAATCAAATTTTTACATGTCTAATTATTAATAATATGTTTGAGTCACTCTCTACATTTCAAATTAAGTAGTTGTATTTGAATTCACACCTTCTGTAAAGTATCGAAGTCAGTATAATCCATCACAGTATTCCTGGATGACCTGGTCTCCATTTCTGACCCAGTAGACTCCAGACTGACTGACTTCATCACATGACATAACAGGACAATCCTTGACTCTGCCTAATGGACTCACACTAAACTCTGTCCACAGTAAATACAGAGTGCTGATATACAGATCTTTCTTCACTCTATCAGAACTGCAGCTTGTGGATGTCACAGGGGAATTTTGACCAGGTTGTAAGTTTAATGAAGTACTAAAGCAATCGTCTGTAGCAACATAATAGTGTATAGGATCTATTTCATAACAATGTGAGTCTAATATATACTAATATAGAGGTTTAGTTCATTTAGATATTAAATGGTTAATTAGCTATCTATTAAAATATTTTATTTAATTATCTACATATAGGACAAAGTAATATACCACACTTACATGGATCAGTAAGTGTAGTGACAGTATTGTTGAGTGTCAAAGGTGGACCAGTTCCTGCTGCAGTACTAGCAGATACTGTGATATTAGACACTGCAGTACTAGCATCTAGACTCAGTACTGTGAAACCAGTAGTTGTGGATGTGTTGCTAATAGCAACACTTCCATTCACAGAGTATGTGATGATGTAGTGGGTAATAATTCCATTAGTTGGATCAGGTTCCCTCCAGGTAATGTCCACTGAGTTCAACTGGGGAGTAGCTGTTATGTTCATAACCCTGGTGGGCTCTAATAATTATATGTATATTATGTATATATATAATATAGCAAGACATGACACATGACAACCAACTGGTATTTAAGAGAATAAAGAGCTGTTTTTATCAAACAGTTGGTTACAAATTATTTAACTATAGATTTACACAGTGAAAATGTATTAGTCTTTCTTTCTCACACATTTAGCTCCATCATTAAAAACAACAAGAAGATATACCCTTCATTCATAGACCTAATACAAAAATCTACAGATTAAACTTGTGTATGACTTTAGTCCTAAATATTTTTGACTGGTGAATTGTTTATAAAGTGATTTTCCAAAATTATTTTATAATGATAGTCTAGATGAACATGTCCAATCCAGCACACTATACTTTGTAGAAAACATATTTTAATCTTAATTAATTTTAATAGCAAAGATCAAATTGGAGGTAGCTCTAGACTTATTTTGATCCATATGTGATTATATTTAAGTGTATGAGAGTCACAATTGAATCATAAAATTAATTATATATATAATGATTAGATTATTAAATCTCACTGTCCTCAGAAGTCATGAGTCGAATGGCAGTAGAGAATCCTCCATTATCTTCACCGCACACTCCAGCTACTTGGAATGTGTACAGTGTAAATGGAGTCAATCCAGTAATTGTGTATTTACTGACAGTTGAGTTGGTGTTTATTGTAGTTGTTGTAACTAGACCTGATCCATACTGTACCACATAGTCAGACAGAGAGGAATTTAGTAAAGAACAGTTCACGGGATTCCACTGAAGCTCTACGGTAGTTGATGTAGTGTTTAAGATGTGAAGATGGGAAGGATAATCAAACATTTCTGAAACAATGTAATAATAATTCGACATTGTTGACAGTAATCAATGTGTCTGAATGTAATCAAAACAGAATGCAATTATAGATTGGTAGATTTTTAACCAACAATCGTACATCATAAAAAATACAATTACAATTTAATATTTCAATGTTGCATTATTGCAGCATATTTTATGTAACACATGACCCATATACATGTTATATACATTTAGTAAGTGGATAATAATTGTTTGCAATAAAATGTACTTTTAAAACTGATAAATATTATATTTATATCACAAATATTTTGTACTTTATGTCAGATACATTTTCAAAATAGCAAAGTCTCATTATCAGGCGCAGTAGAGATATGTCAATGCAAGAATAACCTGCAGAACTCCCTAGCAGCAGAGGATCTGAGCTGACAAGCATTGGAGCTGAGCATAATGAGTGGAAAATGAAGCATAATTGGCTAGGCTAGTCTGGTCACACTAAACCAAGCAGAATGCCTGATAAGGCATGTACACTTTATTTATTTATATACACCTTCCGATTAACCCTTTCAGTGCAATGGTCAGTATACGTTCATCTAATATAAGCTGCATAACTTGTAATTCATTAATTCTTCAGATTAAATAATTATGTCAGTTGCAGCTAGATGCTGTTTCTCTCTATAAGTTGAAGTCTATGTTTTAACTAGCAATGATGTCTGTCTTTAATGTGCCTCAGTCAACCTCACCTCAGCCATTGTAGATAGATTACTTGTTTAGGATAAGCTTAGCTTGGTCTAGCTATCTAGCCATAATATAGATCTTTTAAACTAATGTAACAGGTTATTTGACTAAAAACTAACCTGTGTCTATAACTAATTGTTAACTACAACCCGTATTGTGTAATATACACTCACATGTGCCCTATCATAACAACTTTGGTATTTATAGCATACTTTGCTTTTTATGTCGCTATTTCTAATAATTCCATTATGTACATACATTTTTTTATTACTTTTTTGGGTTTATTCAACAACAAAAGTTTTTAAATTACATGCAGTGCAATACACAATTTATAAAGTAGAAATAATAACTTTATTTGCTAGAGTTGATAATAAGGTAAATTGCTAACTACTTATAGTCTTACCAGCTTCATCTGTAATTAGATTAGTAGTTCCAGTGCCTTCTAATTCTGCCAAATTATTTCTACCAGTAACACTAACAGAGTATTGTATACCAGCCTCCAGACTACCAATAGTTACTGAGTTACTGGTAGTAGATTTTGTTCTAGTAGGGACTCTATTACAAGTAGTACTAGTCAATGTAACTGTGTACATATCTAACGATAAACTATTGGTAGGTTGAGAGAAGGACAGAGTAGCTGATGTAGCAGTCACTGATGAAGATATCATTGGGGGTAATACATCTGTATAATATTCAGGTATTATAATATATGTTTAAAGCTAATATAGCACATATTTTTATGTGTTCTTTTTTCACGAACTATAATTGATACAGGATAAGTTGCTGCTTTCTTCATAATGGGGAGTTACAATAAAATATAAGATTTGGAAAGTAAGTAGTTCAAGCCTAAATTTCTGTAGTTTACATTTTTAACTTGCTCTAAATTGCACTCACATTGTAAGAATCACATGGTCTCCATGTTTACTAATGAAATATTTTATGAAATTATGTCTGTAGTAAGTATTGTAGCTGGTGAGTGAGCAAAATTTGTGAGACACTATGAGGAGTAACACAATTGAAAATTGGTGGGATATTTGCTTGTTTGTTGTTATGTATGGACGTATGTATACCATTTTGTACTTTGACCCTCACATTTTTGTGTTTGCTTTGTTGTCTACCCCTACCCATAACTCCACTAAACAGAATCTTTCAGTTTAGCGATCCCGTATCATTCAAAGAAATTTAATTATTTCTTTGAACTAAATACCTCAAAATGCACATAGGTCTTAAAACTTACCATTCGACTCAACACTGTGCAGTAATTCTTTAGAACTGTTAGTTTTTTTTTCAAGTCGCAAAATGTTATGGCAAAAGGTTACAATGTAATGTCACTTTTCAAACGTTATTGACTCTCATTACCAGACATAATTTCAAAACCTTGGCCAATTATAGTAGCTGTATGTGCTTATTGTCAAAAAAGCTACTGGTAACTCAGATAGTCTTATACAGATATTATATTACAGATTGCGCTATTAGAGACTACAGATAATACCAGTACTCGGGAGATTGAGGTAAGAACACTCGCCAGTGCTGAAGTACATCACTAGTATTATAATAATTTTAAAAGTTGTATTGTATGATGCACTATAATTAATATTTGATAGAGTTCTTATCTGGTATGATACAAGATGATGTAATGTGTAATATACACTATATTTAGAATCATTACTCTAATGGCTGCTTCACATAATACATATAATCAATAATATCTAAAAACCCAAAAAAACAACATAATGAAACACATCACCCTTTATATATTATATCCTAACTATTAGGAAGGCATATTTAAACACACAGTAGTTGGTTTTCATAGAGTTTACTTATTGTCACTTTTCAAACTTGATACTTAAAGAAATATTCTGCCTACGTTATTAGTTACACATTACTAGTGGCACTTAAAAGAATCTATTGATGGTGATTCAATATTGTACTTGGAATTCCTCACCTCTAACAGTCAACTCTTCAGACACAGCTGGGACACTGTAATATGTGCCAGTAGTAGCTCTTATACGAATAGTGACAGTGAAGCCTGTAGTAAGACTAGAACTAGTAAATGTAGTTCCATTAGTGTCAGTAATAGCACCATTGATAGCTATAGTGTTTATAAACACACGATATGTAGCTCCAGAGAAACCAGCTGGAGGAGTCCAGGTGGCCTGTACTCTCCTATTACTAATCTGACTGAATACAATATTAGTAGGAGGACCTGGATCTGGAATATAAACTGCACTCAGATTTGTACTGACAAAAAATTAAGTATGATGTATATTAGAAATATGTATCAAATAAATAATATCTTCAACTTCTTACACCAACAGTAACTTAATACATTGACATTATTATTAATCTGATATGTTCTGTTTTCATTAAAACAGACCGGTGAAAAATACAATTATGATAATATATTGTGTTTTCATTAAACTATCAGTGACATCCTTGCCTTTCTATAATAATAATTGGCTAATTTTCTCAGCAACAATGAGTTTTGTTTCTGCTGTTATCTTCATTCTCTTTTTAAACAAGTACAAATTGTATGAAGAGTTTATTTGTATTGGTCAAACTACATTATAATTTATGATGTACTATCATAATTGTTTTTAATTTACTCCAGTGTTCATGTTTGTAATTTGGATGTAAGGTAAATGAAAGATAGGGTAAATACATAATGTAGCTAAATTCTAATGTATACCTTGTATTAATACTGTTGATGAAGTCACTCCAGGATCTGCTGTATCAGCATTATCAGCAGTGTATCTGTAACTTCCAGGTAGATATCCATTAAGCTGAAGAGTAATTCTGTACATCTTACTCTCACATGGAGGATTGCCTGTATGTAGAGTCTCTCCTCCTCCTGTAAAGAATACACGGACTACATTAGTAATCATACTTCCATTCCTTCTCCAAGTTACTGATGTAGCTTGTGCTCCTGTAGTTATTCCTTCTATTACTAATTGTAGATCATTACGATCTAGTAATCGTTGATCATTAGAAAAACGATTTATAGTAGTTCTAGTGATGGCACCTACAAATAATCAAAATGCCATAGTAATCCCTCACATTCTATTTATGTACGGCTTACTTATATAAAACATTATACAATGTTTCAAATGTTGATCACTATTAATGTCATAAAATGAAATGCTACTAAAATGTTATTATCAAGTAATTTTTACTTACTAATTACAAATATTTAATACTAATGATAACAAGCTAAAAATATAAGCTAACAAGGCTGAGTACTAGGTCAAAGTTGTACTATTCTTTAATAGTAGAAATATTATCGAGCTGAACTTGAAAGTTAAGCCAAATCTTATTAACGTTGCAAGATTGATTTGGTATAAGTTTTAAGTTGAAGTTAGTTATACACATAATAGTATTCAGTATAATGCATGATATAATCCTATTAATAACGTTTAAAAAAGCTCAAAATTAATACATACAGCAACATTGTTTAAAGGATGATCTGTTTGTTTTGTACATTAAATAATTTTTTTTACTAATATTCATAGTTAGTGCATACATTTGAGTTACCAGAACTATATTTCTAGGAGTATTTAGAAAATATATTACATAAGCTTTGTCTGATGGATTGAAACTACATTGTGCTTTGTCTTAGCTTTGTAAATGACCTCTTCTTACTAATCTAACATATTTATGCAATATACATATATATATATATATATATATCAGGGTGTAATACGGCAAAATATGTAATGACAGGCAATTTTATTTTCAAGAGCAAGAGGCAAGTGAAAATAAAGCCTTTGAGTCAAGTATCTTGCTATATCACTCTGCTGAGTGTAATAAGTGGTTTATTCCACACTAGATATCTTCACTGCTTAGTTAGTCCTAGGACTGGCAACTCATAGTGTAAAGTTGGTTGTAAATAAGTATGAATCAAAATATCTTATTTCATACACTCTACTGCTGACTCATCATAATAAATCATTTACTTATGCTACAACTCACATTGTCCTTGAACTTTCAATATGAAATTTAAGATAAGCAGGAGGAGATTCATTTCTGAAAAAGACATGTGACATTATATTAAAATCAAACAACAACTCTGGCTCCTATTGAGCAACTCAGAAGAAGACCAACATCACTCAGAAGAATGCTATGTTTAGATTACTCTGCAAACAGAGAACGATAAATGATGCTTTTAATTACAATTACTTATTTTTTCAATACCAATGTATTGTTGTTGAAGGAACAGTGTACATAATAAAGTGCAGTGTTCTTTAATCTTGGAAGGTAAAAGTATTATTTTATGTCTGTTCAAGGTTAGTCTTATTTTCTTTCTTATGAAATAACATTATATTTTTATACCTGGTTGTTTGCAACAACATATCAACTAACTACACATACACGCAATCGTAAAAATTCTTTGAATACGGACCCACTAGGCAATTCCTAACAGATTAAGTAATAGCTTGCTGTTTCTCGGATTAGTTTTGTGTAGTAAATAAAAGTCATTGTATTTGGAGTTCATGTATCTGTTATTGATTTATGCAGCTTACTGAATAAGTTGAGACATTGGATATACAAAATAAATATGTCTCCACAAGTCTTCAGTGGGTGTGATTTATCTTATAGATTCAAATGCTGAACATTCAATAGGTCCAAGTTGTAGTGGTTTCCGTAATTGAGTAAATATAGTTTTTCTTTCTTTCTAACTAAAGTTATTTCTATCCTCATGCAAACTATGATAAACATGCAAACTATGATAAACATGCAAACTATGATAAACATGCAAACTATGATAACATGCATACTATGATAAACATGCAAACTATGATAAACATGCAAACAATGATAATCATACAAACTATGATAAACATGAAAACTATGATAAACATGCAAACTATGATAAACTGATAAACATGCAAACTATGATAAACATGCAAACAATGATAATCATACAAACTATGATAAACATGCAAACTATGATAAACTGATAAACATGCAAACTATGATAAACATGCAAACAATGATAATCATACAAACTATGATAAACATGAAAACTATGATAAACATGCAAACAATGATAAACATGCAAACTGTGATAAACATGCAAACTATGATAAACATGCAAACTATGATAAACATGCAAACTATGATAAACATGCAAACTATGATAAACATGCAAACTATGATAAACATGCAAACTGTGATAAACATGCAAACTATGATAAACATGCATACTATGATAAACATGCAAACTATGATAAACATGCAAACTATGATAATCATACAAACTATGATAATCATACAAACTATGATAAACATGCAAACTATGATAAACATGCAAACTATTATAAACATGCAAACTGTGATAAACATGCATACTATGATAAACATGCAAACTATGATAAACATGCAAACTATGATAAACATGCAAACTATGATAAACATGCAAACTGTGATAAACATGCAAACTGTGATAAACATGCAAACTTTGATAAACATGCATACTATTATAAACATGCAAACTATGATAAACATGCAAACTGTGATAAACATGCTAACTATGATAAACATGCAAACTATGATAAACATGCATACTATGATAAACTGATAAACATGCAAACTATGATAAACATGCAAACTGTGATAAACATGCAAACTGTGATAAACATGCAAACTATGATAAACATGCAAACTATGATAAACATGCAAACTTATGATAAACATGCAAACTATGATAAACATGCAAACTGTGATAAACATGCAAACTATGATAAACATGCAAACTATGATAAACATGCAAACTATGATGAACATGCAAACTGTGATAAACATGCAAACTGTGATAAACATGCATACTATTATAAACATGCAAACTATGATACACATGCAAACTGTGATAAACATGCATACTATGATAAACATGCAAACTGTGATAAACATGCAAACTATGATAAACATGCATACTATTATAAACATGCAAACTTATGATAAACATACAAACTATGATAAACATGCATACTATGATAAACATGCAAACTTATGATAAACATGCAAACTTATGATAAACATGCAAACTATGATTAACATGCAAACTATGATAAACATGCATACTATGACAAACATGCAAACTATGATAAACATGCAAACTATGACAAACATGCAAACTATGATAAACATGCAAACTATGATAAACATGCAAACTATGACAAACATGCAAACTATGATAAACATGCAAACTATGATAAACATGCAAACTGTGATAAACATGCAAACTATGATAAACATGCAAACTATGATAAACATGCAAACTATGATAAACATGCAAACTGTGATAAACATGCATACTATGATAAACATGCAAACTATGATAAACATGCAAACTATGATAAACATGCAAACTATGATAAACATGCAAACTGTGATAAACATGCAAACTTTGATAAACATGCATACTATTATAAACATGCAAACTATGATAAACATGCAAACTATGATAAACAGCAAACTATGATAACATGCAAACTGTGATAAACATGCAAACTATGATAAAATGCAAAATATGATACATGCAAACTGTGATGCATAATTATAAACATGCAAACTATGATAAACATGCAAACTATGATAAACATGCAAACTATGAGCATAAACAATGAAAACGATAAACATGCAAACTATGATATTCACTGTAAAAATTATAGCGTGAAAACCCACCAAATTCACACCAAAGTGTGAATGCCATCCACCTATGCATAGTGTGTCCTTTACACTTTCTTCCTAGTGTGAATGCACACTTAGTGTGAAATTCACACTCAATGGAATAGCATGGACCCTTTACCGAACATTAATTATATTCATATGCAGGCAAAAACCAATGCTATTATCATTGTAATCTACCTTATAAATGTTTTGTACACTTGTGTGCTAGATAAGAGAGTTGACTAAGATTTTAATCGTCTGATTAATGAGATCTGGGATTACACCAATCTCTTTTTGGAAAAAAAATGTTGATATGTGTTACTAGAATCAATGTAACTTAAAATAGTTCGGCATTAATGTAAGTATGAGTTCATAGTGATTGTGGTGAGAATTCACACTAAATTTGGTGTGAACTTCACACCCAAACTATGAGGTGTGCGCATCACACCATATTTTGGTGTGACTATTGTTACAAGTGATTCATGCTTAATTTGGTGTGAACTACACACCTTTTGGTTTACAGTGTATGATAAACATGCAAACTATGATAAACATGCAAACTATGATAACATGCATACTATGATAAACATGCAAACTGTGATAAACATGCAAACTATGATAAACATGCAAACAATGATAATCATACAAACTATGATAAACATGAAAACTATGATAAACATGCAAACTATGATAAACATGCAAACTATGATAAACATGCAAACTATGATAAACATGCAAACTATGATAAACATGCAAACTATGATGACATGCATACTATGATAAACATGCAAACTATGATAAACATGTAAACTATGATAAACATGCAAACTATGATAAACATGCAAACAATGATAATCATACAAACTATGATAAACATGAAAACTATGATAAACATGCAAACTATGATAAACATGCAAACTATGATAAACATGCAAACTATGATAAACATGCAAACTATGATAAACATGCAAACTATATGATAAACATGCATACTATGATAAACATGCAAACTATGATAAACATGCAAACTATGATAAACATGCAAACTATGATAAACATGCATACTATGATAAACATGCATACTATGATAAACATGCAAACTATGATAAACATGCAAACTATGATAAACATGCAAACTATGATAACATGCAAACTATGATTAACATGCAAACTATGATAAACATGCAAACTATGATAAACATGCAAACTATGATGAACATGCAAGAAACCTAATAAAAGCTTGTCTAATCAGTAGCTACAAGACACTTGCTGCTCAATGCCAGTAGGTCCTCAGCAATTACTAGAGGTGGAGTTTTGCAATAATCGTGATTGAGCAAAACATGGCTATATCTAGTTTTCTTCAGCAAATTTAGGCAGCAGTTTACAGTTGAATTCACGTTCACCAAGCTTAAGATAGTGTGATCTGCTGAACATTTTAAGGATGCTGCATGATTCCCGTAGGTATTGTTCATCAAGATTGATCACAGTAATAATAGAGTTCAAGTAAGTGACCCAGATCATTGTAGTACAGTACAATTAATAATATTTTAGTAATCATAAACCTTTCATGTATATCCTACAGTAGCAGCTAAATCACTTATTATGTCGATATTATGTAATAAAGACAAAGGAAATTTATTGCATTATTGTGACTAGCTACTCTGATGTTTTCTTACATCAATCATATAGAAAATCATCTTTGTACATACGTCACATATGCCTTATGTTACTACAACAACTGTCTATACATCAGCAGATGTTGAATGTTTAATCTTTTACATATTAATTTGTAGTACAAAATGTATAGAAAATCTGAAATTTTGACTTTACTAAAGATAAACAAGTTATAAACATGATATGCTTTGAATGTTATTTATTTTATGTGAACAGTCAAAGGTAGTGGTTGTAACTGTCCTGCATAATTAAGAACTTTGGAGCTCTTTAATTTATATATATATATATATATAATTATAATATATATAAATTATATTGAAACACTCTACTACATTTGATACTTTGGCAGCAAATATGACTAATTGTTTTTTACTGATAATGTATATGTTTGTCAATTCCTATAGGCCCTGCATGATTATGCTAGCGTTTTTCTGTAATAATAGATATGAAATTGCATAGAATAATTCTAGAATAATAATATAAGCTTTTAATAGAACTATAAAGGGAAAATGATAATAATATATGTGACCGTCTACAGGAAAACCGGGCACAACGCGGCACCCTTCAAAAAAACTTTTTTTGCACTTACAGAGTTATCGGCGTCCAGATATTGAGCTCTCCAAGTTTTATCGTCGTAGCTTAAGTCGTTCCCACTATAATAGACCTAACCGTTCCCTTCTGTCGGCTTGAAACAATACATTTTTAAGAAATCCATCGATCTTTTCTCGATATTTACGCACGCCGCGTTGTTCCTGGTTTTCCTGTAGACGGTCACATATTATCATTCCATATTAATTATCAAAAATGTATAATAGTATTTTCTTGGAATATAAACATTTAGAAATGTGGTTATAAAGTAGATTTTCATTACTTGATTAAAACAGCAAGTTTGAGTAAATCAGTATAACAGTAAGAGAGGCTGATACTGCGTTCTAAAATTGTCTCCGCACGCTACTTTCTTTTTTACGAAAAGTCCACGTTCTGGAGATTTAACAACCTATTCTAAACACATTCATTACCAGCATCCTGGTTGCGTAACATAATAATCTGAACGGATTCATATTTTCCGCCATTCCATCCGTAATGAGTATAAATACAGTGTGGCTAATATTAGGCGAGGGTGTGGATCTGCGGTAAACGAACAACCACAAACAAACCGCCCCCACCCCGGAAAACGCCCCGCCTACAAGTTCAGCTCCCAGACTTCCGCCTGATTTTATTGCGATCAGGGGCACCTTATTTGATTACCTTGATCGCCATAGCTAACGTTGTATCGTGTGAACACGTCTTAGCATTCCCAGTCATGATATTCGTATTCTTCTTGTTGGTTGAGATACTGGACATAGCCAGTTATGCAGAGGGACAATGTAAGTTAGTCATACTATATTTCAGAAAGCACTTTTTTCAGTGGGTCAAATATTACTTTGTATAGCATTATGTTAGCTATTACAATAACATATAGGCAGATTCTTGAACCAGTAAGGACATTCCCATGAAAGGGAGGACGTCATGCTTCCCCACACTTCCTTAATATAGCAAAAAAATAACAACAACAGTTTAAACAAAGTAGCTAGCACATGAAGCATCTGCTAATTGTTAATATGCTCTTTTCTGACTAACATGATTTAACATAAAAAATGCAATCAATCACTCTACCTGATAAACACTCACTAATCAGCTTAACCCCCATTTCTCAACTTAGTTATCTTTCTTATTGCATCGGTTCAAAAGCAATGAAATTGAGAACTAAATCTGACACCAAAAGAGATATTCTCTTCTATAAGGTTAGCCTGAAATATTCTTGTAAATGATTTCCAGTGGAAAAAAAAGGCAGGAACCGTAAACATGAATTGCAAATTCTAATACACACATCAATTTGAACACTCGAGCAAAAATGACTGGGAATTTGGGTTTCTGCATTCCCTGATTAACAACCCAATAAAAATATTTCTCAGTGGATGAATCTAATTGGCGAGCGATCGTAGCGAGCGAGACACTTACAGGGGTAACACAATTGAAAATCGGGGATGTTTGTTTATGGACGTATGTATGTCATTTTGTACTTTGACCCTCCGTATTTTTGTGTTCGCTCCGCGTTCGACCCCGTCCCAAACTTCACTAAACAGAATCCTCCGGTTTAGCGACCATTACCCGTATCACCTTAGAAATTGAATTGTTTACTGCTTTGAATTATTTTGCGGGTGCAGTTAAAACTCAAAAACTTATGGGAGCTCCATTTCTATTCGAGTTAGTCGCTATTTGTCACAGTTATAAGCCCTACTCAACAACATTTACTTGTAAATTCATTGTCCACTAGACGAACCACGAAGGTAAGTCTTGCGTAGGTATGTTCAGTTGTGTGAAAGTATTGTGCGTTACAACTACTATTAAGAATGTCACAAAGAAAACTTTAAATAACGTGACTTGATTTTGTTGCTTCTTTTTCAATTCAAACAGTTGCGGGGAGCGGTTACTATGGCATTGAATCCCCTTTACCGCATACGTAATTTAAAAACTCGACTTTATTTTAGTAGCTTGAGTGTTACTTGTTAAAATCAATCATTTAACAATAGTGTAGTTTAGGGCTCGCTCACCATTTGTGCTCAAGCACACCACTAGTTAGCAAGATATTCGCTGATATTAATTTCAGCATGTTTATCTGAGGACTTTAGCTAATGTAAATAAACTTTAACTACATACTAGTGATGTGCTTGAGCACAAATGGCGAGCGAGCCTAAAGACTATTAGAATGATTTTGACTTCTAACACTGAAGCTACTGAAAATAAGGTCCAGTTTTTAAATTTCGCATACACGGTAAAGGGATTTCAGTGCCATAGTAACAACTCTCTGCAACTGCTTGAATTGAAGGAAAAAAACAACAGCAAAACAATGCACGTTACTTAAAAGTTTTCTTTGTGATATTCTTTAGCTAAGTAGTGGTTGTAACACACAATGCTTTGACACAACTGGACATGCACCTAAACAGACTTACCTTCGCAGCTAGTGGACAATGTATTTTCAAGTAAATACTGTTACGCACGGCTTATAACCATGACAAAGAGAGCATTGACTTACCACCGCCACTAACTCGAATAGAAATGGAAGTCCCTTAAGTTTTCAAGTTTTAACTGCACCCGCAAAAGAATTCAAAACGGTAAACAATTCAATTTCTAGGGTGATACGGGTGCTGATCGATAAACCAGAGGATTCTGTTTAGTGCAATTTGGGACGGGGTCGACCACATAAATAACACAAAAATGCGAGGGTCAAAGTACAAAATGACATACATACGTCCTAACATATATGTGACAGGCTCTGGGAAAACCAGGCATTTCTGGCAAACCAAAAAAAATGAGTTTTTTATGTTAATAAAAAGCTACAATTTATCTCAACTTAGTGCTAAAATACTGGAGGGTAAAACCTCTGACTCACACAGAAACTGGCAGTTGAACTGGGCTGTATTCAGCAAAGCAATTGAACTAGAAATCGTAAAAACATAAATTGAATTTCCACTTCCGGTATAATTAACGTTTCCGTATACTTAACGGCGTACTCCGCATACGCAATTAAATTGTGTAGCCGCTTTTTAACGGCAACTAACGAAGTTTTGCGTATAGTTCTTTTTAGCTTTCAGAGCGTCTCGGAGCCTGTCTTGTCGGAATCCTTGGCTACTCTACTCGATGTAGGAGTAAACTTTCAGCCAGAGGTAAGCTGTAGATTGCATGCAATAGTCTCAAAGCTATGCCGTTTTTTTAGCTGCTTGTTTGAAACTCCACCCATTCCCCGTTTATTGTACTTCGAGAACGAGGGAGAATAAAAAGTAGATTGTCTTTCCACAGCACGCTTGAGGTCTTTTAAGTTGTTTTGACATTTGAAATTTGGCATAGACTTAGAGTAAGGGTCACTAAGACTAATTCTGCAAAAAACAAAAATAGGAAAAAGGAAGAATTTTTCCGATGACTTAGTTCTGGAGCCTATATCTCAATTTCAATTTTTGCCCGAAATGCCTGGTTTTCGCAGAGCCTGTCACATATACTAGTGATGTGCTTGAGCACAAATGGCGAGCGAGCCTAAAGACTATACTATTTTTATATGAATGTTTTGACTTCTAACACTGAAGCTACTGAAAATAAGGTCCAGTTTTTTAATTTCGCATACACGGTTAAAGGGATTTCAGTGCCATAGTAACAACTCTCTACAACTGCTTGAATTGAAGGAAAACAACAACAACAAAACAATACACATTATTTAAACATTTTCTTTGTGATATTCTTTAGCAAAGTAGTGGTTTTAACACACAATGTTTTGACATAACTGGACATGCACCTACACAGACTTACCTTTGCGGTAGTCTAGTGGACAATGTATTTTCAAGTAAATCTGTTGCGCACGGCTTATAACCATGACAAAGAGCGCATTGACTTACCACCGCCACTAACTCGAATAGAAATGGAAGTCCCTTAAGTTTTCAAGTTTTAACTGCACCCGCAAAAGAATTCAAAACGGTAAACAATTCAATTTCTAAGGTGATACGGGTACTGATCAATAAACCGGAGGATTCTGTTTAATGCAATTTGGGACGGGGTCGACCACATAACTAACACAAAAACGCGAGGGTCAAAGTACAAAATGACATATGTACGTCCAAACATATATACAAATAAATAAATAAATAAACATCCCCGATTTTCGATTGTGTTACCCCTGTAAGTAACTCGCTCGCTACGCTCGCTCGCCAATAAATAAATAAATAAACAAACATCCCCGATTTTTTCATTTTTACCGCTGTAAGTGTCTCGCTCGCTACACTCGCTCGCCAATTACACACAATTACTTTGCTATAAAATCACTGTGTATTATAATGCTGCTATTACTTTGCTGGTGGGTAATTTTAGCTTAAAGTTACGGGACAACATAATTTAATTAGTGTTTTAGAATAGCTCTAAATCACAACTGTCATTCCATGTATATCTAGAGTTGTTTTTTCTTCTTCATTCACCCAAATGGGAGAAGGAAATGAGGGGGTGGGACGAATAGAAAATGCAAAATATAGTTTGAAAGGCCTACAAACTTTGAAAATGTCAGCCATCCTTTATAACTAGTGGTGTGCTTGAGCAGAATTGGCGAGCGAACCTTAAACTACACTATTGTTAAACGATTGATTTTAACAACTAACATTCAAACTACTAAAATAAAGATGAGTTGTTAAATTTCGCACATGCGGTAAAGGGATTCAATGCCATAGTAATCGCTCCCCTCAATTGTTTGAATTGAAAAAGAAGCAACAAAATCAAGTCACATTATTTAAAATTTTCTTTGTGATATTCTTAATAGTAGTTGTAACACAATACTTTCACACAACTGAACATACCTACGCAAGACTTAACTTCGTGGTTCGTTTAGTGGACAATGAATTTTCAAGTAAATACTGTTGAGTAAGGCTTATAACTGTGACAAATAGCATATTAACTTACCACCGCCACTAACTCGAACAGAAATGGAGCTCCCACAAGTTTTCGAGGTTTAACTTCACCCGCAAAATAATTCAAAGCGGTAAACAATTCAATTTCTAAGGTGATACAGGTAATGATCGCTAAACCTGAGGATTCTGTTTAGTGAAGTTTGAAACGGGGTTGAACACAGAGCGAACACAAAAATACACAAGGGTCAAAGTACAAAATGACATACGTATGTCCAAACATTATATATAAATAAACAAACATCCCCGATTTTCAATAGTGTTACCCCTGTAAGTGTCCCCATTTTTTTTTTGTTTGTTTTTGTTTTTGTTTTTGTATCAAAGAGAGAGAGGGAGAGCAAATCATATTTAAAAGAGGGTGCACGGAAGGGGGGAGGGGTTGAAGGGAGGGCTTGCTGCAATTATAGCATATTTCATATAGTTAGTCACAATTTATCTCATTTAACCCTTTCGTTCCGGATCCCGCTTCGAAGCTGGTGAAGACCGATTGACTTCTCCGAATTTTTAAAAATAGTTACTTTATAGCTAGAACCTTCAGATTGCATACACAGGTGTCCAATGCATTGGAGAAGCATCTAAAATAGCTTTCAGTCAGGATTGCTTCGACAGTACCTCACAGCAGTTGCGTTTATTTCTTCCTCGGCCAAAAAAAAACACATCAATTCTCCGTAGAATTTTAAAAAAGTTACCTTCTTCACAGCAGCTTCATTTATGGATCCAGTCATTTCCAGAGCTTTGTAGAAGCAGCAAAAAATTGCTTGAGCTCAGTAGCCTTCCATAACACATTGAAACAACCGCTTCTTTGCCGACCAAGACTTTGCGGTTTGACTTACTGTCTTCTCCATTTTTTATAAAATCGCCAGTTCAACTGGGGACCTCCCTATTACGTACAGTCTTAGGTAATGCTTATTACATCATAGGAAAAAAGTAAGCGTGTCGTGTGACCCCGGTAACTATGCAAAAAAAATTTTTTTTCAAAGTCATTATTTGGAAGATGGCGTCTAGAAGTTACAATGCGGTGCAAGTTTTAGACTTGCTTGATGCTGACTCTAGCGACTCAGGATCAAGCGGAGAGAAGGGAGACGACGTCTAGGGCTATAGGAGGCCCTGTATCAGGGTTGGTGGACCAGACCCCGTCAACTCTGATACTGAAAATGTGAGTCAAGAAGATGATCGAGGTAAGCTTGTCTTTCTCTTGTCTTTCTCTTGAAAAATAGCAAGCTTCTGTTGTGGAAAGGACTTATTTATAGCTATATTGAGATAGAGTAAGCTGTTTAGCTATAATATATATATATTTCATTGAGTTTTGAGATTTGAAAGTGGCCTGTGGTTTTTTTAACCAATTCAAATTTTCAAAAAAATTAAAATTTTTTTTTACCACATATACTACTAGGACCAGATGTGAATGCAGTCACCGACCCCGATTACGCAGATGAGGCGACAGGAGCAGAGTCTTTCAGTCATGAAGGAGAGGATACCGGACCTGAGTCTTCCAATGATGAAACACGAATAGGCAGCAGGTTCCAGTGATGAAGAAGAGGAAGTGGCTCCTCCTGCTCTGAGTTCTGGACGTCCTCGCGGTCGGAGAAGGCGGGAATCGAAGAACAAGAGTCGGGTGGATGAGGTAGGGGGAGAGTGGAAGAAAGATGACAACACACCCATTGATATTCCATAATCTTTTATGTGAAGGACCACAGACTTTGATATTTGTGGCTGCTCCCCCCCCCCCCCCCCTGAACATCCCAAAAGTTGTAATATGTATTGTTATTGTCGTTGTCGTTGTCTGTGTTTTTGTGGTGTTGTAGTGGAGCTTCACACTCGATGTATATGTGTGTGCGTGGAGTTGAAATGTTATTCTGGTGCTTCCAGATCTAACCGGGGAGGGAACGAACTCGGGGGGGGGGGGGTCTTTTCCAATCGGGGGGCTACTATGCCCATGTAAGTTGAATTTCATGTATGTGTGTGTGTGTACACCAGTCAATTTATATTATACATTTATTTTTATGATCTGTATTCACCTGTATCTTCTTTTTTCTAGTGTGTGTGTGTGTGTATGTGTGTGCTTGCGTGCATTTGTGGAATGAGAGAGAGCAACCGTGGACAAACAGTATGTGGCACTTCCGTATGCAACCTGGGAGGGAACTCTGGATCTTTTTGGATCGTGACTACTATGCCCATGTAAGTTGAATTTCATGTGTGTGTGTGTGTGTGTACACCAGTCAATTTATGTATAATAAATTATACATTTATTTTTATGATCAGTATTCACCTGTAGCTTCTTTTTTCTTGTGTGTGTGTGTATGTGTGTGCGTGCATTTGTGGAAAGAGAGAGAGAGCAACCATGAACAAACAGTATGTGGCACTTCCGGATCCAACCTGAGAGAGAACGAACTCGGTGGTCTTTTTCGGTCTGTGACATCATCCATGCCTGGTAAGTTGAATTTCATTTTTTCAACTTACTGATATTTGGGTGTCCAGCTAGGGCTGGGGGGGGGGTTATGGTACAAGAATGTCAGTGAAAAGTAATGACGGGGGAGGGGGGGGTTATGGTACAAGAATGTCAGTGAAAAGTAATGACGGGGGAGGGGGGGTTATGGTACAAGAATGTCAGTGAAAAGTAATGACGGGGGAGGGGGGGGGCAATTCAGCGAGGCCAGCTGTTATGTTACAAATATCATTGTTGTGTGTGTTTTTTTGGTATTGTATGGAGGTTCCGGATCCTAACCTGGGAGGGATCGTTCAGTCTGTGCCACCATCCATGCCGGGTAAGTTGAATTCCACGTGTGTGCTTGTACTGCTTTTCATTTTCAAATTACACTTTCTCAATACAACGATTGTTTCTCTCATGTACAGTGTGGAGTATACATACCAGGGTTCATACAGTGGGTGGCTAGCCCTGGGTCCCCCCCTAGAATTTTGGGAGTTGAATAGAAATGAACATTTAGGAAGCATTTATTTTTAGTCTGATATTGTATCCCATTATGTTCCTATCATAACTGAGCCATTTAGTGCATAGGACTGAACACTGATCATCAGTGTGAAGTATAGACTCGTATGCAAAGATGTGCATCAAAGTAGTAGTGTAGGTTCCAAAAAATGGGCGTGGCGAAGTACACTCGGAGCCCCACCCCAAACAAAAATCCTGTATGAAACTGCATACAATACATCATAAAGTTGCAATTATATAGGATCATGAATAATTTGTTGTTTGTATTACAAATATCTTTGTTGTTTGTGTTTTTGTGTATATGAAATTGTTTTGTAGTGGAGCTCGACGTCCGATGGCATACGTTCCTTGTGGACACTCATAGATGTCTCCTACATGATCACAATCAGCACCACACACAACAAACAACATATTTTATTGTTGAACTAATATAATATTGGTATAAAATGCATCAAACAATATTATTTCTATTTTATTTTATTTTTTTATTGATGGGAAAAGTGGATTTTTTTGGAGGAAAAAAATGTTTTTTTTGAAGTATTAGTAGATGGCTTAAATATTATTCAATTTTCTCAATCAAAAAATGAGGGGAATCCCAAACTCTTGGTCTATTTAGTGATATATGGTTGCTATGGGGTTTTCCCTGCCAGCATCGAGTTAAAAAAATAAAACGGCAATGCTCTATTCCGCGGTAGAAGATTAGATTTTTCCGCGCGCGTCCAAACAATTCAGGAACGAAAGGGTTAAAGTACACTTTATTTAGATGGTTCTTTATAATACTTGTAACTAAGGTATGCAAAAAAATTTAGTAACTTATTATTGAATTATATTCTAATTGTACTCTTACACTACGTATAATATGACACATTTGTGTTATTTGTAGGTGCCATCACTAGAGCTACTATAAATATTGCTAGTAGTGATCAACGATTTCTAGATCGTAATGATCTACAGTTAGTCATTATAGGAGTAACTACAGGAGCACAAGCTACATCAGTGACTTGGAGAAGGAATGGAATTATGATTACTACTGGTGGTGGATTCTTTATAGGAGGAGGAGAGACTCAACATACAGGCAATCCTCCATGTGAGAGTCAGATGTACAGAGTTGCTGTGCAAGCTAATGGATATCTACCTGGAAGTTACACGTACACTGTTAGTAATGCTGATACACAAACTCCAGTGACATCATCAACAATTGAAGTGCAAGGTATTCATTTTGACTTCATTATTTAGTATTTGCTAAATGTAATATTGAGAATGTTATTTTACTGCTTACTGCATTTTTTCATGAAAATTTAAATGGCATTCATATGAAATTAGTGGTACTAGCACAAAACTATTAGTATTTGCACTATAACATCCAATGAGATACTTTTAATTTCCTAAAAATTTAATTAAAATGAATTAAATGTCTTCAACATTAAGTTATGATCTTTCAATTCAACTAGAGGGAAAATTAATTACTAAAAACAGCAAGCTGAGAGAAGAACAAAAGTTTAAAACAAAAAATTATAGACATTTAATTGTTTAGAAATATAGCTACAGTATTACAAAAATATTATAAGAGCATGTAATTTAACATTATGACTATTATCAATTACATAACCATTACAATAATAAATGCAATTTGAATTATAGCTGAAGTTTCAGCAATTGAGTGTTTAACCTTTACAAATAGAGTACACTTAAGTACATTAAATTCCAAATATAAGTCAGATTTTAATTAGAAATCTTGAAAATTTCAGACATTTTTTCTATAGTTATTAAAATAAGCTTTAAACAGCAATAAAATCTAAAAAAAAATGGGGAATACACTTGAAAAAATTAGAGACTAAGTGAATGTCCATAATAACCAATAAAAATTATTCCAAAATATTTAATTTTTAGCACTTCACTGCAGCAGAAAATCAAAATTTATAATATCCCAGTGAAGTATAGTGCCAAAAGACCTGTAAAACTAATACTTAGCTCTACCTTCCACAATAGCTTTGTTACTGGTTTGTGTTTATAATATGTGACCGTCTACAGGAAAACCGGGCACAACGCGGCACCCTTCGAAAAAATTTTTTTGCACTTACAGAGTTGTCGGCGTCCAGATATGTGACCATCTATGGGAAAACCGGTCACAACGCGGCGTACGTAAATATCGAGAAATGATCGATCGATTTCTTAAAAATGTATTGTTTCAAGCTGACGGAAGGGAACGGTTAGGTCTATTATAGCGGGAACGACTTAAGCTACGACGATAAAACTTGGAGAGCTCAATATCTGGACGCCGACAACTCTGTAAGTGCAACAAAATTTTTTTCGAAGGGTGCCGCGTTGTGCCTGGTTTACCTGTAGACGGTCACATATTGAGCTCTCCAAGTTTTAGCGTTGTAGCTTAAGTCATTCCCACTATAACAGACCTAACCGTTCCCTTCCGTCGGCTTGAAACAATACATTTTTAAGAAATCGATCGATCTTTTCTCGATATTTACGCACGCTGCGTTGTGCCGGGTTTTGCTGTAGACGGTCACATATATATAAGAGCATGTAATGTAACTTACTATTTTTGTTGTCATTACTTAACCATTATGAGTTAGAGCATAAGCGCTTGGGTACTGGTGCATTTAGTGCACTGAAGCCCAAGGGCCGTAGGCCGAGGGCTTTGTGCACTAAATCCACTAGTACCTAAGCGGCATGCTCTAACTATTTTAGATCCCGTTTACCCAGGCCTGCCCAGTTTCCACTAGCAACTTTGTTTATCAGCATTTTTGGTGTCAAGCGAATTCTTCAGTGTTTCAGGCCCAAAATTAAAATTCAATTAAAATTCAATTGAAGCACACCAGCATGTTTACTTTAGCAAGTTTACTTTAGCATTGTAGCTGCCAGCTGTTATCTCCAGATCTAACTCTACCTTGGGCTGCTCTGCAGTAAGCATGAAAGCAGCTAGCTATGGTAAATTCATGTGGTATGAGAGCGCAGCAGGAGAGTTATATGATAGGGCTGGTCCCATATAGGTGGATATGAGAGAGTAGTAGACCCTGCATATCTGGCCTCACATAACCTGCTCCCTGCTTTATCCAGCCTATTCTATTAAACTAAAACTCAAAAATAGCAATACCCCAAGGGTGGTTAGTATGCACAGTTCATATACCTAAAGGCAAAAAAATAGTGCACACTTACCAAGTTAGTACACCTAGTAACAGTATAGCAATGGGATCTAAAATAATAAATGATGACTTTGATGTCGTTAGGCACAAATATTTTGGCAAGTACCCAGTTTTTGTATTTGAATTTGTATTTCTAGCTTCACTTCTTGTTATGGAGATTTTATATAATCAGAAGTTTAAAAATAATGTTATGCATGCATAATGTTTAATATTATTAAAAAATTATTTTTTCACCTAAAATATTTATGATGCACTAGCTAATACCAATGTATTCTGAGAATAGCCCCACCTCATTTTAGTTTTTGAGAAAAAAAGTACGTTCCTACATACAAAATAAAATAAGTATACATATGTACAAAAAATGAGTATACATACAAATATATACATACAAAAAATAGGTATACATGGTATTAAAAGTGAGTTATTGTAGCTCATATTTACCTAGTCTAAGATTGGTAGTCAATTGGGAAATCAAAGTGCTCTGATTGTATATATTTTTACTGTTATTTTTTTGCACAATTACTGAGAGTTGTATAATGTTTAGATCCAGGTCCTCCTACTAATATTGTATTCAGTCAGATTAGTAATAGGAGAGTACAGGCCACCTGGACTCCTCCAGCTGGTTTCTCTGGAGCTACATATCGTGTGTTTATAAACACTATGGATGTCAATACTGCTGGTACTGAAGTGAATGATGGAACTACATTAACTAGTGCTAGTTATACTACAGGCTTCACTGTCACTCTTCGTATAAGAGCTACTACTGGCACATATTTCAGTGTACCAGCTGTGTCTGAAGTATTTACTGTTAGAGGTAAGACATACCATGAATATAATTATTATTAAACATGTCTCAACTTCCCCTTTGCAATATTTTAATTACAAAATTATACAAAAATTAAATGTCTATCTTGACTTCTACTAAAGTAAGCAGTAATTATTACACTGCAATGAAATTATTTGAACAGTTTTACAAAATTAATAAAATATAGGATTTACATCACACAGTATATTTTTGACACATCATTTTTAGTAGTAATGAAGCAATTTTTTATTGATCTAAAGTATTGTCTTTCTTACAATACTTCATTTATCAATGATTTTAATTGAGAAGGACTGAAATGTGACACTATTAGTTGTATACCAATATGGGACCATGTGACATTAGAAGTGCACGGGATGAAGTAATGAAAAGCGCCATTACAGTGTAAAAAGGTTAAGCCTTGCGAAGTAGTCTATCCAGTCTTGGAGCAGAAGTAATGTGTTTGGATGTTTGTTTCCTTTATAGTCAACTTCCTGACTATGCTTGACAAACTGTAAAATTGCACTATCTTTGTCACTGATAAAAAATGAAAAAACTTTGAATTATGGTACTACTTAGCAACCCACATGAATCTTTTTTACGCAGAAGCGAGCAATTGTAAAATTTACTTCTCCTGAATGCTGCGATAAGGTATGTACTATTTAATTGAATACAGTACTTCTGAAACTCTGCTATTTCTATATGCACATATTATTTTGACAGTTGATGGTATATAGTTTATTGATGCATAATGACAGTTTACTGATGCTTTGCTGGTAGATCTTACTGACTAATTACATACTGGAACAAAAAATCTTTTAATTAGCCTTATGCTGAAAATTTTCCATAAAAATGTTCCAGAATTACATTTTACAATTAAGTGTAGCCTGAAATTGAATTATTGCATAACATAACAGATTACTTGGTATAATAAAATATGAACAAAGTAGACTACAATTGTGTATTTACAAAATAGAGGGAATTTCATACAAGATTGTTTGGTTGGAGAAGTAACATCAGGATTAAAACTATGTTGTTTATAATAGTAGAATAATCAGAGCAACAATAAAATGTGAAATTGTCTTGAAATCGCTTTTTGTTAACACTCAGTAGTGTTATACATGTCAAGGTTTCATATACAATTATAATTTGGGCTGGGGGGAAGGGGGGAGAATTTCTGAATGCAAACACCAAATCCTGTGTTTTGTTCAGAAACTCTTATAAGACAAAAGAAAGAAGTCACAACTGCTACCTATACATAAAAAAGACACAAGTAACAAAAATAAAGTGAATATACATTTATAAAACTCACCTGTTTTTCACTCTTAATATTAACAAAAATAGAATCTGTTAATTAAGCTTTCTCTAGGATGGTCCAGAAATTATGTACAGTCTTGTCCAATTTGGTTCCAGCTTTTATCTCTTTCAGGATAGTCTACTATTGAACAACACTATGCTGGTTAGAATCCCTATTTCACAATACAATGGGCTCAAAGTCAATCACATGAAGCTATACAGAACTATGAGCAGGCTCTTTGAGTCTTAACAAAAAGCTAAATTTCATTAAGGTGAATAATAATTATACTATTTGAAACATTAATGCAAGATTAAATGGGTGAAAAGATGAAGCTGAATTTGTATCAGTAAGGTACATGTAATGATAAAGATGATAAGAATATGAAGTCTGATAGTGTGATTACAAATACACAGATAGACAAGAATACTTAAACTGAAAAGGTATACCTAGATTACATACATTTTAGTATTGTGTGAGTTCTCTGGAGTGTGTGGTGAGAATCACCACATGTTTCTAATGTGTATTATTACAGATGTACTACAACCAATGATATCTTCATCAGTGACTGCTACATCAGCTACTCTGTCCTTCTCTCAACCTACCAATAGTTTGTCAGTAGATATGTACATAGTTACATTGACTGGTACTACTTGTAATGGTGTCCCTACTAGAACAGGATCTACTACCAGTAACTCAGTAACTATTGGTAGTCTAGAAGCTAACATTCAATACTCTGTTAGTGTTACTGGTAGAAATAATTTGACAGAATTAGAAGGCACTGGAACTGCAATTTTAACGACAAGTGATTCAGGTAAAAAATATTGCAAATAGATTGAATTATTATTTATGAGAGTATCAATTGGTGACAATTGGTTGATTTTGAAAGGTTACACAACCTTTTTAACGTATTGTATATTTAGTAGTTTACCAAAAAATAACAAATCAGAGTCAAGTGTAATTAACAATATCAGTACAAAATTTATTATTATGCTTGCATACTGAAGTAGAAATATGATTGATTTTCCTGCAGTTCCTAGTGGCAGTCCTGCTGCACCAACATCTAGTGCTACTACATCAACTAGTATCACCATCACATGGACTGAGATATTGTGTCGAGGAAGGAATGGAGTGATCACTGGATATACTATTAGATATGAACCTGTTAACACTTCACCTACAACAATAGATCATACATCTACTGATAGAAGTAGAGTAATATCTGGCCTGACTCCCTTTACCAACTACAGTGTCTCAGTGAGAGGAGTGAACAGTGCAGGAGGTGGAGTCTATTCAGCAGAGACTGTCATAAGGACGGGTGAAGTTAGTAAGTTTTATTACTACTAAAATATACATAAACTATGATTACCACTGACTGGGCAGGATGGTGGTGGAATGAACTTGACCTATTTACCCCATACTCACTAAGCTATTGCCACCCGGCAGATACATATGTTGTCTGTTTGCCAATGTGGAGTATAAACTCCAGTCCTGACCCATTCCTATCAACGTGTGTTCTACCTGCCTACAACCACCTCGGCTTTGTGGTCTGCCCATTCCTCCCCCACAGGGAGATGTTTGTTCTGGTTGTTTTGAGTTTTGTGATTTGGCAAAATAATCATTGAATAGAGTGACATACCTTTGGCACAACATGTGTATAGCTATTTATATTTTTATCCTTAGAATGTTCACTTTGTACTATTCACTGATAATAACATCTGCATAGTGTCAAACTGTCTGTATTGTTTCAGATATTGTTCGATTACAAGCCGAATTATTACTTAACCGCAGTGCCCGAGCCGCCGTATTTTTTTCCGCCGGAAGTAGCCCTTACTGGAGAAGCAACTTTCTGACTTTGTAGCGGAGAAACAATCGGTCCTGGACATAAAGTTTCTATTGATCAGCCGCTGGTAAAAGCTTGCTCTTGCTATTGCTCAATGGGTTGAAAGTCCTGCGCGCTCCAGTTTTCAACAGTGGATGGGAGGACGCCTAAGGCTACGAAAATTTTTGGTATCTCGTAGCGTCCTTAGGGTGCCACTTCGCGTTGCTTAGTTTCACTACGCTAGTTATGAGCTTACAGTAGAAGACCAGTTCAGAGATTTGAGTAATGGTTATGAATGACGCAATAATGGACACTAACAGCAACTTATAAAGGTGAATTGTTAGGAAACCAAACACACGCCATTTTCAGATTTATATTAGTAAGAATGAAAACATCCAAATCTAGCCAATGATATCGACTTTAATTCATTAATAAGTCACTCTGTGACTTTCTTGTGTTCTTTTTATATATTCCAGGTATATTATGAACTTTACAATACTACTAATATTCCAAAGTTATGGATCAGCTTGGAAATTGGAGATACTCTTGTGTTTCCTGCATCTTTGGAGTCCTGAATCCACAGTAGAATCAATAAACTTCTCCAAAAGACTTAAGCTATCATTGCAGCATAACTCAAAGTATCAAAATAATCATGAATTATAGTTCTTGTTATAAAATTTTACATGAGAATATTTGATAAACTTGAAGTGTTTTGTAGCAAGGTTTATCTGATCAATTTTATATTGTAACCACACTTGTAGATGTGCTGTACAGATAGCTATACTACATTACAAACCTGAGTGCAATGATAGATAACTGGTAGATTCAGGTATGCAGCTGTAGGCAGATAGTTATTACCCCCTTTCTTGTATGCAGAATTGCGTATTTGGCCTTTCGGGGACAAAATACGGAGGAACGCAAAATTGCGTATTTGGCCAGTAATCGGATATAGTTCTAGCGAAATAGTTAAAAATTATTATGGATTTTTTATAGCATCAACGAATAACACAGTTGAGGGTTAGGTAATTGTCTTAGAACTCAATAACCATGCGCTTCTTCATTTACTAGACCACTTCCAATTGTGGGAAAACACTCATGTAAAAACATGTTCTATGTAATATACATTATTATAATAACAACAAATAATCAAATTATCATAAGCTGTTGACTGACACATTGTCTACCTTTGTACACACAGAAATTAGAATTTATACAATGGTCCATCATAATTGGCATATTGATATTTTGTTGCAGGACCTTCAGTTGTAAGAAACATCGAAAGAATTATTTTATATTTCAGTGTAGTATTATCCTGGAGTGAGCCAGTCCCTCTCAATGGCATTCTCAACAGATACACTATCAGATACTCAGTGAATGGCAGCAGTGAGATAACCAACACAACAAGGGACACCACTTTCTCTATTACAGATCTGAACCCAAACACTGTAGTGTCTAATATCAGAGTCATAGCTGCTACAGGAGCAGGAGATGGTCCTCCTCAGACCATAGCTGATATTCAGACTCTGGATCGACCATGTAAGTCACTATTGTACAAATCAAACTGAACTGAAGCATACGTTGTATTGGCTACCACCTCAAAAATCAAATAGGCACGATAATTATTACAAATATTTAAAATATTGTGGGTTTATTCTAAATTTACTATCGCTAAAAAGATATGAGTCTCATATCAGTACTAATGCAATATGTATTATTTGTATATCTATAAACTCAAATAAATTACATTTTTACTTTCATCAAAGGAGTTAGAAATGAAACTATTATAGGTGCTCATATTTAAATTCAAAATTGAATTGTTTTATGGTATAATAACAACATGATGTCATAAAAATACTTTTGCTGTGTAGTAATAGTTTAGCCAGTGATGAAAAAATAACTTTTGGCTTCAACAATTTATGCTTATTAAGTGACATAAAATTTTGAATGTGTTCATTATTAGCATGGACTATTGACATACCAGATGCATGTGACATTTATTATCTATATGATAATAATAAGCTAGAGTGTCAGAAACAACAACAACAATCGACGATGGTGTAGGTATTCATGAATAATTCATGAGCTGAACCAAGTTGGTAAAGCATCAGTAGAGTGTCACGTTCTTCCCGCTTTATAGTTCACAAAAAATGCTTCTATTTCGGACTCTGTGACTTTTTATAATCAAGCACATTTACCATTAAAGTGACTGGAACAGTTTGATTGTTGGAGTGCCTTACCTATTGTATCACCTTCTTTTCCCCCCTAGGTCTTGCCCTGTCCATTCCCACTACTTAAAACTGAACACTGAGTGTGTATAAATGAACAATTGATTTCCTGAATTGAGTTTAGAAAGAGTATTCACCTCCAGTAGTAACCATAACTCACCGCAGATCAAGAGTAGAACAGACACAGAGAAGTAGGAGAACACAAAAATTCAAGAAAAATACAAGCAGAAGTTAGAACAGGTTGACTGATGTTCTAGAAAATACTACAGCATTTTAAATATCCTAAACTTAGTACATTGAACGTCTCAGTGTAGTGCGATAAAGCAAACCACACATTCAGTAGAAGGCGATAAGGACACAAAGGTGATTAAAAGGACAGAAACGCTGAGAGAGATAGACAATGAAGGAGAAGCCACTCTATGTAATGAAGAGAGGAATAAGATAACCTGAGATAGATCAGAAAGAAAAAGAGTAGGAGAGGGAAAACATGGATAAAAATATCTTATGCTATTGCATTCCTATTTTGTAAAAGTAAGTACATCATCAAGTGCCTGGATGTGGTGGGATAATTGCTAGTAAATACTTCCATATACATATACATAGCCTTATATTGACAATCATTAATTAAAAAGGTCTCAATTGAGGTTATGTAAAACATTTTGAGTTTTATTCTTTTACTGTGGGAAAAAGTGTGTAAATGTAGCTTTGCTGCCACCAGGGAAAGGGCAAATGTAGAGAGTATACACTGTAAACCAAAAGGTGTGTAGTTCACACTAAATTAAGCGTGAATCACTTGTAACAAAAGTCACACCAAAATATGGTGTGATGCGCACACCTCATCATTTGGGTGTGAAGTACACACCAAACTTAGTGTGAATTCTCACCATAATCACTATGAACTTACATATGCTGAATTATTTACATTGATTCTAGTATTACATATCAACATTTTTTTCCAAAAAGAGATTGGTGTAATCCCAGATATCACATTAATCAGATGACTAAAATCTTAGTCAACTCTCTTATCTAGCACACAAGTGTACAAAACATTTATAAGGTAGATTACAACGATAATAGCATTGGTTTTTGCCGGCACACGAATATAGTTAATGTTTGGTAAAGGGTCCATGCTATTCCATTGAGTGTGAATTTCACACTAAGTGTGCATTCACACTAGGAAGAAAGTGTGAAAGACACACTATGCATAGGTGGTGGGCATTCACACCACCAGTTTGGTGTGAATTTGGTGGGTTTTCACGCTATAATTTTTACAGTGTAGGAAGCCAAGGTAAGTGCATGTACTTACTGAAGACAAGTAAATATTCAGGAGCAAGCATGTATTTTCATTACCCACAGACTTGTGTCAAAAAAGCCTGAAAGGGAAGTATCTTGTGACAATAAAGCCTGAAAGGGAAGTATCTTGTGCCAATAAAGCCTGAGAGAGAAGTATCTCGTGACAATAAAGCCTGAGAGAGAAGTATCTAGCTATATCACTTTGGAGGAGAGTTTTTTTATCTATTTAGCACAGTAGCGCTATAAGTAATGACTTGATGAATGATGTAGCATAATTTATTTTTATCTGTTCTTGAGATCTCCTACTTAATACTACTTTATTTATCTACACCAGTTGCCCTTTCCTGCTCTCTGTCTTCCTGAGTCATTTCAGCTCTTCTCAACACTTCATCTCATCTTGAGTCCTGCATTTCTTTCTTTGTCAATCTCCCCTGCTTCTCAGGATCCGTGTTTCTCAAATATGGATTTATGCTATGTGAAGCTATTGCTTTCTCTGTCCATTCCTCACAGATTTCACTTGTTGTATGTTTCAATCAGTTGTCATTTCTAATCGACTTCATTTCCTTAATTGCTCTCTACAGAAGATGATGGTATTTTGAGGCGATGTTTTACCAACTGGGCTCAGCTCTTGAAATGTTAATGAATGTTCACTGTTGTTGGTTGATGTTACTGACTCACAAAATTAAAATATTTTATTATAGTAATTATACATGTTCATGTAATTCAGTTTAGCTAAAAATACTCTCAATAATTATTAGTATATTTATTGTTTTATTTATTTATTTATTAGCTGAAGTAGAAAATATTGAGTTAGAAGTTCTGTCTGATACCTCAGTGAGAATATCCTGGGACAACTCTGGTTTCCAAGCCATCACTGATTTTGTAGTCTACTACAGACTGACAGGCAGTAGAAAGAGACAAACTCTTGAATCAAGTGTGGTTGTTTCAAAGGAAGCTACTTCAATTACTATTAATAAATTAGTCAGTGGAGCAGAGTATATGTTTGAAGTAGTGGCTAGAGCAACTGATGGTCTGAAGTCAGTATCAGGAATGAGAGCTGGACCAGATCCTGTTACTCTATTATCTCCTACTACTGAAAGAACTTCAACAACTTGCTCTCAAACAAGTAAAGAAAAGTGCAGTTAGTTAGTGTCAGTAAAACTATGGTAAATTAAATTGAGTTACTCAAGTTTTTACAATTACTAAGTTAAATTAGCAGTTTCTTGTTTATTTGAGGTAAAGAATGATAATGATTTTTAAATAAGAACTGGCCCTATTGGCTGTGCATACAATTAAATCTGTTATGAGATGCATTTTAACAGAGCCTTTATAATGAACTAACTTATACAAGAAATAAATAGTATAATAATATTTTAACAATAACAGTGTCCTTCTACTGTAAGAATTTAGGGTTTGCTTATACTATAACATATGAAAAACTTGTACATCTTTATATAATTAATTCATTTTGTCAATTACAAATTTCAGATATTGTACTAGCATCAGTCTTCATCACGCTAATAACTACAGTGATTATTTACTCACTCATTCTGGGAATAGTCATTGCAAGCTTGAAATTTACAAGAAAGATGGAAAAAAGGTAGCTAAATAAATACTAATGTTTATTAATTTCAATACGAAACTTTATTTGTTGTAAAAAACCTAATGATATGGTTTTCATTTACAATGAAGCACCAGGACTCTCAGCACTACTAAACACTACTTACCTAATACAATAATAATCTCTGACTAAAAGAACACGCAATATATAAGCTATTTTAACCAGGCATCAATACAATGAAAATGGTACATGGAGACCTGTCTTCATAAGAGAAGGTCAAAAACGCTTACTGGTATACATTTTTAACGTGAAACTTAACTTCTTTCAATTCCGTTAACTTCCCTGATCATAAAGCAAACTACACCACAGGCTGCAAGAGATTATTTGCTCATGTAATTATGATGTGACACTAGGGGGCGTTACCCACATAAGCAGGTACCAACGTGGAGCTGGAAGCTTCACTTTTTCTCAACAATTAGCCGGAAATTATTTAAAGTAGCACAATCAATTGTCCTAAATCTTCATTCTGAGTTAGTTCATACCTAAATCAAAGGTTAATTGTCACTAATCTCCAAAATCAGAGCGTGACAGACAAACAGACAGACAATCAGACAAACAGACAGGACGACTATGATAAACCTTTCGCGCATGCATGCTGAGAGTTAATTATAGCATCTATTTGAAGTGTTTAAAATTTTTGACATATTTATGTATCGAAGATGATTGTTTGCAGAGGTTCAGATGTAAAGATGGAGTCGTGTTCAGCATATGGTGAAGTCATGGAGAGAGAATCTGATCCTCATTATGAGGCTGTAAAAAGTCAAGAGATTGCTCCTACAAATTGATTTAACATCATTGTTGTACAATATATAGCTGACGTACTGGTGGTCTATCTATGTGTATAGACATTGCTATTTGTTTTTACTACATTTTTTCTGTGTAGCTGCATAATGTTATAAACACTAAATTATAGCTAATATTTTGATTTCTTGTTAAACTCAATGGAAGTCTATACAATTTAAATTTATTCCATATACTTTGTATTTCACTAGTCATAAAATATTTACAAAATGCACAAACAAACATTTTACAATGGTCATCATCAGTGTGTGAATTTATAATAATAGTCAAAAATAATGTCCTGAGGAATTTGCTGTTATGACAGAGTTATAACAAAAATAAGTTGTCATGACAAAGCTATAACAAAAAAGAAAAACCTGGCTACAAGCTATATTCTTGTTAGGCAATTATATACATACTGGAGGCAATAAACCATATCCCTGTTCATTGATGGTCCATTCATTATTTGCCAAGACTCTGAGTAACATCTCTTGTGCAGTTCTTGCTGGTGATCTACTATGTTAGCATTATCCCAATCAATGTGGTGATGTTGCTGAATTGCATATTGAGCATCTGCAGATGTGTTGGTGTCTAGCAATTTCAATGCTCGTTGATGTTCTTTAGTCTATGCTCTAGCATCCGTCCAGTTTGGCCTATATAAACCATTGTGCAAGTCTTACACGTTATTTGATAGACCACTTCTCTCTTTTAATTGGTGGAAGTCTGTCCTGCGGATGAATCAATATATTTCTTAGTGTCCGGTATGGTCTGAAGGCAGTTCAGATGTCAAGGCGATGTAGAATTCTCTGTATATTTTCTGACAGGTTTTTCACATACGGTATTACTACTGTCACTTTTGAAGTATCATCCTTGGTTTGTTGTTTCTTGTGACTCTTGCCTGCTTAGCAATCCTCTTAATGAAGTAAATGGGATAGCCATTCTCTTTCAAAGCAGTTTTCACATGTAAATTCTCTTTTACTTCAGCCTCATTAGTGCTGCAGATCTTACCTGCTCTGTTGAACAGTGATTTGGCAACAGCATTATGGTGTTCTAACGGATGATGAGAGTCAAATGAGAGATACTTGTCTGTGTGGGTTGTTTTCCTGTAAACTTTGGTGGTCAAACTGCCATCACCATGGTGTACAATTTCATTATCCAAGAGAGACAGTTTACCATCACACTCTAAATTTAAATTAGCACAACTAAATTCATTTCTTTCTTGCTGTGCTATAAGTTATACTATTGTAGAGAAGTTCAATCACTGTCAGATGTCACAATCTCAGCAGATTATGTCGACTGAAATAATGGGAAAGTAAATTAATTTTAGAGAATTAGTAACAACAAAGAAGCTAATATACATCCTATCCATTAATTAATTGCCCACTACTTTTTATTTCCAACCTCCTGAATTGTATCAATCGGTCAATAGTGACCCATTTTGTTCAGTTGTAACCATAGTTTTTGTAAGAATATATGCAGCTATTCATTTTGCAGCTCCTATGAAAAGAATTTTTGTGAGAGTTTACTTCAATACTGTCAGAGATATAATTATATAATCTTTTTTCTGACTAAATTGTTTTCTATTGACAACTAGTCGTTATGTAAAATATATATTGTATAAACTAGTATACTCTAATACTTTACTTATTTTTCTTGTTAGACAAATCATTCTATGCCAAATGCTTTTAAAGTCAGTAGCTAGCCTATACCTATGTTAAATATTGTATTTATTTAGTGTTTATCTGCTCTAAACTCGTTAGACAATTTACGAAGTAAATAAACCAGTGAAGAACACTCACTAGTCCAATTTGTTATCACAATTGTGGACTATACAGATTATAAATCTTGCATTTGTACTAAAGAATTTTACTTTACTAGATTTTAAACAATAGGAAAAGTTTGTGGCTTCACTACTGACTTTGATTGCTATAGTATCCAGCATTAACAATTTAAACATTGAGTCTTGTAACAATTAATTATCCTATTCTGGCAATCTTAAATTCATTTTGTATGAGCTTCTAATAAACTGAAATTATTCTTTTCTTCACATGAAATTATTCTACTTAATAGTCTTTTATCCTTTTACAGTTTCAATTGGCACTTTCATTTAGAAACATCTTTTTTTGCAAGCTATGTGTGTAGCTGTAAATTCTACACAATGTTACCTGAAACCTATCTATCTGAAATCTCTCTTTTGAATATTTTGTTTGACTCGTAGTGGTTTGCCTCATGTGGAAGAGTGACAAATGTAAGTATGTAAAGTATGTAGCCAGGTTACTATGTCAAGTTAGTTACTGAGGGTAGCTAGATATCAAACAGATAGTATTTCTAAAACAGTGCTGTAAATTTTATATAAAGATGGAACTCCAATTCTGCTCCAGACTTGTTCAGGGATTAGAGTATTTGTTCCAGTGATAGTTCACATAAATGAAAGCAAGCAGAACTTCATCATTATTTTCTCATGTATGAGTTCAGCCTAGAAATATTATACAATACATACTATGGCAAAATATATATTATACTCTATCTGGACAAAATATCAATTGTTTCATTATCTTGCTGCAGAGAGTACAATAGAGTGACATAATTGAATGATTACAGGAACATGCTACAATGTTGCAGCTTTTGCCCCTTTTTATCATTATTGTTATTTTTTTAATGAATTGGCAATTCTTTGTAAAGGAGGGTGGGGGAAGAGATTTCTGCTTGTTATTTCTCCCCCGCTACGAAACACAATTAAATGCTTATAGTTAAAAGAATTTTATCAAAAAGCAAACTCAAAAGTCAACCAGCAGACATCTTAACACCATTCATTAAAAATAACAGTAGAAGGACTTTCACTAGGCAATTCTTACTTTTGGCCACTTAAAACTTTTAATATGCTAGTTTAAAGCCTGTAACTATTTATATATGCTAGTTTAAAGCCTGTAACTATTTTTATATGCTAGTTTAAAGCCTGTAACTATTTTTATATGCTAGTTTAAAGCCTGTTACTAATTTTATATGCTAGTTTAATGCCTGTTACTATTTTTTCTAAAATCTATAAAAGTTATTTATGCCCTTCCTAAATGTTTTCTGCATACAGTCCTGTCTGACCACAGTTAGGTAAAGATAGAACAAAATTTTTCAAATAGGGAATGCTTTTACTTTAACTTTAAACTTAGAGATAGCCATGTCACTTTGAACTATGGTTCTTACAGCTCCAGCAAAAAAATCTGTAAAAATCATAAAGAATCTGAAACTGTGTGACAACATGGCTTATGAGAGTTGACATTGAAGGTTTTAAATCATGAGCAATGCCAGGTTGAGAGACAGTTTCAGATTATTGTTAGTTTGTACAGATATTACCATAGCTTACCAACTGTAGTTCAAAGCTTAATAGTTATTTCTTAGTTTAAAATAATAGCCAAGGCAGAAGCAGAACCTTTTCTTTGAGCTTTGCATCTAAACATTTTAAATCAATATTTTTTAAACTTACAATTAGTTAATGAACAACTTTTGTTTGGCTGTGCAAACTGGTATTTTGCCATTAAGATTGACAAAATTAATGTTAATTAATCTAATAATTATGCAGAGTATGAAAAAAAGGAGAGATTACTGCATTAATTGGCTCAGGTGAGCAGCATCAGTGTTGAAATTTATAATAGAAGTAGCTGTTTATGTGAGACACATATAGTAGCTGCCATTAGAGTGGCTACCGAAGGCAAGTCCAGTCATCTCAACTAATTATAGCCATGAGTAACAAATTATTGCATAGCTGAAGTGTTAATTACTGTTACATAGATAAATAATATTCCATTCTTCAGTGTTTCTAAATGTCACATAATAATGACGACAACTAACTCACAAAAAATGACTTCATATAAGTGGTTCACAAATTTTTCAATTGGATACAATTTTTGCTTTGTGTAGTCAACTGTTTCATAGTTGGGAGATAACTTTTCAATTGTTGCTACTCCATAAGCTTTACATTCCTTCATGTCTATAGAGACAGCATAAAGAGAACATATGAAAATTGTCACTTAAAGAGCTTCTTCTAAAAATAAAAGAAGCAATTGTGTTTGAGGTAAACCAGTAATTATAGCTGTGTGAAATACTATAATAAAAAGTGCAAATTTTCCATATGTTTAAGCCAGAAAAAGAGTAAATCTAAATTGAGTGTTTTTATACTTAAGTAAACTAGTTCTATACAACATCTTGTGCAGTTTAGATATAATTTTTCTGGCTTAAACAAATTAACAATTTCCACGACAAATGTCTAAATGTCATACTATTTGCTACAGTAGCTACCCCTACTCTAAAAATCAAGATAAAGTAATTTCAATTTAGTTACAATTGATTGCTACAATGATGCTTTTCTAGACTAGATGAATAAGAGATGGAATATTCAGTTTATGCCAAATAAATATATGTATCCCTTTTTTGCATACAGATCTTATAGTATAAACTACTAACCAATCAAATGAGGGAACAAACATTCACACACTGTATTTCTTTAGCCATTAGCAATTTTTATCACAACCCTCTCTTACATATATGCTCCAGCTAAGCACATCATTTGTTTTTTTTCCACCTATTAATTACATTTCTGTACAGTGTTTAAATAACAAAAAGGCCAAGTAGCTATAAGTACACGTCAATTTACCAATCAAATGTTAACGATATTCATGAAATCACATGCATCCCTACTCTGCACTTCGGATGTGATAAACTGGTTTCCACCAGTACAAGTATTATAAGCCGTACAGAAACTAAACATAATCTAAGCAAAGCACAACAATATAATGCAGGATGTAAACATTTTCAAAGCATGATGTAAATATTTTTAAGACTTGATTAAATTGTTTCCACCCGCAAAATAATTCACAGCGGTAACCAATTCAATTTCTAAGGTGATACGGGTAATGGTCGCTAAACCGGAGGATTCTGTTTAGTAAAGTTTGGGACGGGGTCGAACGCAGAGCGAACACAAAAATACGGAGGGTCAAAGTACATAATGACATGCGTATATAAACTAGTGGTGTGCTTGAGCACAAATGGCGAGCGAGCCTAAAGACTATACTATTTTTATATGAATGATTTTGACTTCTAACACTGAAGCTACTGATAAGGTCCAGTTTTTTTAATTACTAACTTATTGAAGATGACACCATTCTAGTGTGCTGCTCCCTCCAAATTCAGAGAAACAAAAAATCTTTCTACTAAACCTGTCCAAAGGTGCCCCACCTTCCTGGTAGTTACGCCAATCCCAATCCCGCCTACCCTTTCTCATCTCCACGCTGTTCTAGAGGAATGTGGTAGTGGTTGTCTAATTACTGTTACGGCGCCCACGGTTGGCTGGACAAGCTGACCTGAGTACAGAATATTTTGCGCAAGCGCAGCAATCACTAATACTTTGATAGTTCAGGAACGAGGGCTCTGTTATGTACACTTGTGGTAAAATGCCCACTCATTTCACCGAGGGCTGCCTAGGAGACGACAAAAAAAGGTTAACTAACCACATCCCAAAATCTTGGCTGTAGAACAGCCAATGTGCATGATTGTCCCCAGACCCTTTCTCCGCGTAGCGGTTAGGGTAAAGGGTCTGGCTGCGCCAGACTAAAGTCTGGATGCGCCATGAAAGCACAAAAATTGATGAGGTCGGATAGTTCAAGTGGAAGGTCTTGGTGTTGTAAATACAAGTAGCAGGAACAGGTTTTTAAAATGCAGATTTGCAAGTGGGCATTGTCAAGAACAAAGTCTATTCCTGTGTTGTTTTTTTCTGTGGTGAGCCCAACCAAAAGAATACAGAATGTCCAAGAAGG
>WLWD01001520.1_pt1 | contig 121169 bp, 101 predicted proteins | sample 6712731 | NCBI WGS metagenome assembly WLWD01 (sample SAMN12718690, study PRJNA576275) | sponge metagenome | isolation source: marine sponge | host: Mycale hentscheli | place: New Zealand: South Island, Marlborough, Capsize Point | collected 2014-11-01
GTGATGCTATACCCATTATGTGGCGATGCTATACTCATTAAATGTGACGATGCTATACCCATTAAATGTGGCGATGCTGTACCCATTAAATGTGGTGATGCTTTACCCATTAAATGTGGCGATGCTTTACCCATTAAATGTGGTGATGCTTTACCCATTAAATGTGGCGATGCTTTACCCATTAAATGTGGCAATGCTATTATACCCATTAAATGTGGCGATGCTATACCCATTAAATGTGGCGATGCTATACCCATTAAATGTGGTGATGCTTTACCCATTAAATGTGGCGATGCTTTACCCATTAAATGTGGTGATGCTTTACCCATTAAATGTGGCGATGTACCCATTAAATGTGGTGATGCTTTACCCATTAAATGTGGCGATGCTTTACCCATTAATGTGGCGATGCTATACTCATTAAAGGTGGTATGATTTAACCCATTAAATGTGGTGATGCTTTCACGCCTTAAATGTGGTGATGCTATACCCATTAAATGTGGCGATGCTTTACCCATTAAATGTGGTGATGCTTTACCCATTAAATGTGGTGATGCTTTACCCATTAAATGTGGTGATGCTATACCCATTAAATGTGGCGATGCTGTACCCATTAAATGTGGCGATGCTTTACCCATTAAATGTGGTGATGCTTTACCCATTAAATGTGGCAATGCTATTATACCCATTAAATGTGGCGATGCTATACCCATTAAATGTGGTGATGCTTTACCCATTAAATGTGGCGATGCTTTACCCATTAAATGTGGTGATGCTTTACCCATTAAATGTGGCGATGCTTTACCCATTAAATGTGGTGATGCTTTACCCATTAAATGTGGCGATGCTGTACCCATTAAATGTGGTGATGTTTTACCCATTAAATGTGGTGATGCTTTACCCATTAAATGTGATGATGCTTTACCCATTAAATGTGGCGATGCTTTACCCATTAAATGTGGCAATGCTATTATACCCATTAAATGTGGCGATGCTATACCCATTAAATGTGGTGATGCTTTACCCATTAAATGTGGTGATGCTTTACCCATTAAATGTGGCGATGCTATACCCATTAAATGTGGTGATGCTTTACCCATTAAATGTGGTGATGCTTTACCCATTAAATGTGGTGATGCTATACCCATTAAATGTGGTGATGCTATACCCATTAAATGTGGTGATGCTATACCAACCCAGCTCAGCTAATGAATATACACATCCTCTATTAGTTTCTCTCTCCTGCTTCTTGAAATATCTCAGCTTTTCTTTTTCCTTCCTTCCTTTCTTCAGCTCTTTGGAGTCCCCCTCCTCCTGTCTATCTCTCCTGCTTCTAAATCGTTCTGTCCTTCGATCATGATTGTGGACTACGCTTGCACGTGTGTGTGTGTGTGTGTGTTGAGCTACCTATTGTTCACTTACAACAAGTGCTGCAACACAAGATTGAAGTTGTTGAAACTCACATCCATCCAGTGATAATAGAAGATGCAACTAGCTAATACCCATGACTATTAAACATTACAGTATACCAAGTGTCCGTGCTTACTTTGAACTGAGTATGTCATGTAAAAGGAGTACAGTTGCATTAACGAGTGGGGCCCAGTCCAGGGACTAATTCGCTGCTATGTCTCACGTGCCCACATTGGTAATTGTGCATTATGAACTCTCAGTGCACATGCGCGAGAGGGTTACAGTACTCAGTTTGTCTGTCAGTCAGTCATTCTGAACAAAAAGCAGATCTCGGAGATGGCAGCCTCCCGAAGACGGGAAAAAAAGCATAAAAAATGTTGCACTGGACATTTTAAGTCCCTTTTAAGTGCCAGAATTTTTCGTTTCGATTATTATTTTTTTCAGAAAAAGCTAGTTATTTTTAGGCCATACGATTGTAGCGATTGTGGATAACGCCCCCGTATTGTCATGCCGTACTCACATGAGCAAGTATAATTACTTGCTGCCCATGGTAGCATTGTGTTGCACTATATTCTACTTACCTCAGTTTCTCCCAAGTAATGGTGACTTCCTTAGTATTTAGCCATCTGGCTACCAGTGGTACTTGACAACCACGAGCAGCATTTAGCAGCCTCAAAAAAAAAAAAAAACGACCAAGTTTTGAAATTATGTCTGGTAAAGGGTTTTCAATGTCATAGTAACCAGTCGCAGTAACTTTTTGGGAGTTGAAAAACAAGCTGTTCACAGGAATTATGTCACAATTTGGGCCCAAGTTCTTAATACTTGCTTATAATGCTGTAGTATCAGACGAAACTCGGGCCAAGCCTAAAAAACCGTATTTTAGGAGGAAAAAAGGAACCCACATTCGCATTTAAGGGGCATACGTACCATCCATACACATATATAACATATACCCAAGTTTGCATTATCCACCTCTAATAGTATCTCACTCGATAACTAGCCATTCTATACACTAACTAGCCATTCTATACACTAACTAGCCATTATAAAGACAAAAAGAGTAATTTATTTGGAGAGTATCAATATGAATATGCCAATATGTTATGTTCGCGCACGTCAATATATAAAGCTTAAGCTAGTTGATGCAACTCATGCAATGAAACTGTAGACATTGCAACGAGAAACTCCAAGCACTCCGGTAAACCGCTGAGAATAATGCAATGTAAAGCTACCGTGGGCAGCAAATAAATTGTTTACTCATGTGAGTGTGGCGTGACTGTAGGGGGCGTTACCAACAATCACTTATAATCATACGGCCTAAAAATAACTAGCTTTTTCTGGGGGGGGAAAAAACAATGAAAAACTCTGGCACATTAAATAAATGTCCAGTGCAACATTTTGATGCTTGTTTCAATCTTCAGGAGGTTGCCACCTTTGAGATTCATGTGACTGACTGGCTGACAAATGAAGTACTATAATCCTCTCGCACATGTGCGCTGAGGGTTAATATGAGATATTTTTTTGCATTGTAAATGAAATTGTAAATCCATTGTTCATATTAAGAATTGTAGCAAGGCTAGCTCACTCGCCATTTGTGCTAAAGCACACCACTAGTATGTGTGTATCCATGTAGGTATGTACATGTATATAATATGTATGTATTTGTTGCTATAGATACCGTCAAATCTCCAGACAGGCCAAAGACACCAACTTCAACCTCAAACTGATCTTTTTTCTTTTTTCTTTTTTTGTAAAACATGGACAAAAATGCTCACTTTTTTCAACCTACACTCTATTGCTGGTATACATTAAAACTAGTTTTCATATTGAAATTATCGTCATTTGTCTGTAAGACAATAACTGATCATGCTAATGTTGGAGGATGTAGAATGCAAGTTATTGTTTTTTGACAGAAAATAGTTTAGCTATGAAACTAAATATTTGCTGAGAAATTTCATTTTAGTTACATATTATTATAATATTATAATAATAGCAAATTATCACGTTCTAACAGCCGATATTATGTTAATTAAACTTAATCCGACGTTTCAACTTCTTGCCAAAGTTCTCTGGTCAACTGAGGTCGAACTCTCCATGGTGATAACGTAATGAACACAATATAAACAGCAGGATTGCTGGAGGGTATGCTTACTGTTTATTACATCCTGAAGGGTGATTTGCATGCAGCATTAACTATATTATGCACAATATATAGACACATGTTACAATAGGTATAATTATATACATAATATATCAACTAATATTACAGTGTTGGGACATTATTATTAGAATATTCCTTTTATTTTATATGATGTTTGCCTTGTCAGCACTTTATTTATTTTTTGTATTGTTTAGTTGGCTAGGTTTTGTTTGTTAATTTCTATACTGCATTTTATTTAATTGTGTACCTGCCAATAGTATTGGCTTCAATGATTTGTACTTTCTCAGGATTTTGGAAATGTGACACATCACAGTAGGTACAGGTATTAAAAATCAAGAAAACCTAGCCAATTATGTGATCAATAGGATTAGTGGTGATAAGTAGATCAACCTATTGGATCAGGCATTGGCCATCTTTGACTGCACCTTCCAAAGTGGGACATTAGGAAATAACAGGTCGTCAATGTCATGATAGTGGTTGAGATGAAACATGGATCAAATCAACCTACCCTGAACATCATGGAAGACTGTAGTACTCCTTTGTAACAACAATAACAACAACAATAATAGCAACAACAACAATAATAAATAATAATAATAATAATAATAGGCTGTGGTATAATGTATCATTGTACAGTCTGGTTGAAGGTGTAGAGGTGGGAAGTGTTGAGATGGGCTATATCTTTACAAATGACCTTGTGTGGATTCTTTAAACCAATTAAATTTGTTTTAGGTACAAAGGACCCGATTTCATTATTTCTGTGATTGTGTTGAGTTACATAACCACATCATAGCTAACTCCTGCTCTCCTGCTCACCTCAGCATCCTGTTCACCCCAGTATCCTGGTCACCCAGTCGTCCCTAGTAACATAGTCAACCAGTCGTCCTGGTAATCTTGGTCACCCAGCTAAGCATCCTGAGCAATTCCACTCATCTTGCATGCATACAAACCTTAGATACAAGTAGCACAAACTTAAGAAGTTGTAGTTTATATGGATTCTGTTGGTGAATTGAGCTGTGAAGCCAGACTTCACTAGCTGCATAAGTGAGTTGCCTAGTAAATCTGGCACGTAGAATTTTAATAATGCATCTTTTTTCTTTCTTTTGTATAGGCATCACAAAATGCAAGACACACAGAGGACAAAAAAACAACAAAAAAACACCAGAAGACAGGTTTATAAATATAAGTGGAAAGAATGTGGTAAATGATGTTGCTGGTGACAGGTTCAAGATGGTGGTGGAAGTGCTGGTAGAATGAAGCAGAAGGTTAATATGAACGACTAAAAATAAATAATGTACAGCGTAATAAGAGTCCTTGACTTCTACTGTGAGCCTTCATCACTGTCTGGAGGAGTGACTATCTTCTGTCCTGAAGCAAGCTGTATAAATAATAACAAAAGATGATTTTGTTTATTCCTCCAATTTATATTTTTGCGCAAATAATACACACTAAAAAAATTATCCACACACCTTGAAAGCCGAGATCCATTCCTTCATTTCTCGCTCACTCTGTGCAGCCACAACATAGTCAGGTCTTCTGTTCCACGAACTCTCCGTGTGAACTGTGAACTGGAAAGATTGCTTTCTCTCCCCTGTAAGCAACAATAACAGCAACAAAAAGTAATAACAAAATTGAAAAAAAGGGGGAGTTGTATTAAGTGGGAAGGAAACCACTGTTGGCATGGACATGGTTGTTGTTATGACAGTTCCCAATAACAGGCAAAGGGAAATGATTTGCATTGCATTAATGGAATTTTGCTTCTCATCTAGTTCCACTTTTACTAGGCTTTTCCTGACTAATTGAGTCGTGTGACACATGAACTAGAAACAACAACAGCCCTTAAACACACCCTCACTCCTCACTTCTACATCCTGCCTATGTGACCCCCCCCCCCCCCCCCCCGTTATTCCTTTTCCCCTCCCCCCCAATATGCCTTTACCCTTTACTTACCAACTCCAGGGAAGAAGATACTGACATTCTTTAGCTTGACTTCTCCAAGCATCTTCTGACATTTAGGATCTTTGAAGTATTGGAAAGCACCTGGTCTCAACACAAAGTATCGCAGCTTCCAGGACTTGCGCTGTCCTCCCATCTTGTACAAGAACCCTCTCTTCTCAATGAATGGTGTGCCTGATGCTATCATACACAACAACAGCAAGAAAAGTCAAACAAGTTTAGCATCAAGAGAGATAGCAACTTACATCTTCTTCTTGTCGATTGGGGAGGTGTAAGTTCTGCGGAGTTGTTACTGCCAGCGCTGGAGTTGCTTCCTGTTCGGTCTTCCTTGACAGTGATGTTACCGATGGTCGACTCTCCGGTTGTGGCGGGAGGAGTTTCACTCCCCCCTGTGGCAAGAGTAGTTTCACTTCTCCCGTTCTGCTCTGCCACTTTCTTCGCATCATTAATGTTCTGGACACTTTCCTCACCAGAGAGCGTGTCGTCGCTGTCGTAATTGGTGAGGTTGACGGATATCGTGGGCGTGGTGTCGCTGATCAGCACTTGCGTGGAAGTGCAAGTTCTTGCCTGTGTTTCCTCCGTCTGACCATTGACCTCAACCTGACCTTTCTCTCCTCCACCATTCTGTGATGAGCTATCCTCAGATGCAGCAGTGCCATTCTCTGCCGTCTTGGTGGCGTATTCCTCCAGGCTGGAGCAGCTTACCGTTACACTAGTAGTAACCGTCACCCCCCCTTCTTCACTTTCTGACTTTCTGACTGTCTCCAAGCTGTCCAGCTGCTCAGAGCCATTTTTGTCAGTCTCTACAGGCATTGGACTGTTGAGGCCATCTGACAAGGGGCTGCCCATGCCGCTGTTCGAGTCTGTGGACACGCTACCTTCTTCACTAGACCTATTCTCATTTTCCTGCGTGCCTAAAACGATGTCAATGGAGACCTCTTCTTCCTCCTCCAGCAGCAGAGTGTCGATGTTGGTCTCGAAAGTGTCGTCTGTTCCGTTCTCTAGACACTCGTCAATTTGTAGTGATAGAGCGGCCATAGTGGCCGTGTTGTGGCGTTCCTTCAACATTCCTTCAATGCCTTTCAAGGAACCACTAACACTGGCTGCCATCTGCAATGCAAAGCAAAACAACAATAATAATAATAATAATAATTAAACAATAGTAGTAGTAGTAGTTGCTTTTGTTAAGCTACACCTTTTTATTACACGTTGTGTCCACACAATAATACTATGCTCACCTCTTCTATCTCTTTCACCTCCTTGTCTCTGTCTGTATTCATAGCAGCAGCTACTGCTGCATCCGTAGCTGTTGTTTGCCTCTCCACTGGATTAGGTTTCAGTCTCTCCTCCTTGGCTTCTGAGCTCTTCACAGCTGGCTTGGGCTCCTCTTTAGGGGCAGACCTGGGTTTAGTCTGAGGAGAAGACGGAGATGCATTGCGAATGGCCTCAATCCAAGCATCTCTTTCTTCCTTAGAAGAAGCATTCACCAGGTATTGCCTGATAACAACAAACACAACAACAACAACAATAATAAGCACAATCACAAAATATTAATATGCTGCTACTACTACTACTAATAATAAATATTATCCTTATTGAAACGTGACATAACACCTATCAGGTCATAATATGGAAATGAAATAATTTGGATCCTCGGGTCATCCCAGCTTCCTGCCAAGCCCAAAAGGTAAGTGGGAGTGAAGCTAGGAAATAATATCACTTGTTAGACCAGCCAAATTAAAGTAATACAGACAATTTTTTGTAGCCAACAACAACATGGGGAGGAGGGAAAATTGGAGGGGGGAGGGCAGGGAGAGAAAGAGAGAGGAAAAAAACAAAAAAAAAACAGGCTAAACGGATGACCTTAATTAGTCAATCTGGTTGTGTTGTTACTAGCCACATCTAGCACAAACAAGGCAATCAACTAGCCAATCCTTAGTACTCTGGTAGTAGCTGTTTGGACAAGCACATCCTTATGCTCCAGAGATAGTACAGCAAAGCTGTCTGCATAAAGAGGCAAAGGAGGAAAACTAACTTCTAAACCAACAGCTATCAAGCTTAATTTGAACACGCAGCTAATGTAGGCAATGGTGTGATACATGCAAGCAGCTGTAAGGATTCTGGCAAAGAAGACTCACTGAATGCTAACCGCTTCACTCCCACTATCAGCCAATTTGAATACAGCATGAAGCCATGTTGAAGAAATCAACACCAGGTTTTTCCCAATTCCCATGAGACAAGAGGAACCAGCTACTGGTGGTAAAATGAGTAAAGGGAATGACTCTAAGGTATGTGCTTGAAGAATACCAATCCACACAGCTAGCTAAATACAATACAAATGTACACGCACACACACACACACACCAGATTGACAAATGGGTTTTGATAGTGACAGTTCGATCATATTGATTGGTCATATTTTTCCAAGAAGTGAAGTATGTTCGCTTTCAGGTCAGGTCTAAGTAAACAAGACCCAACTAGCCGGAACTTTCAATTTTTCAGCCTCAACCAACACAAATATCAAACATGCTTACTGTCTCTTGTTGGCAGGATGTGGAGCAGTCACCAGAAGGCCATACTTGCAGCCCTTGGGAGCATTTCTTGCTATTTCAACACTGGCTCCTTTTAGCTTCACTGCGCCTTGCCTACCCTACATATATATCATATATAACTATAACTTCCAGAGAGCTTCCCTGATTTCAAGTGTAGTATAGCTACCTCACAGAATGTTAAAAACAATGCTCAATTTAAATATCATCTACATCCCATTATTGTAAGCAAGCTAATTAGCCAGATGTTTGCAACAAATGCTTTAACTAACCCCTAATGTCTGTCCTTTGGTGATGTCTAGTCTCCAAGTGTTCTCATTGTCGTAATATACCAGGTAGCCTGGATACAGAACGAATTCCCTAACTTTGAAGGCCTTGTGGAAAGCGCCCTGTTTTAGCAAGCGGCCTCGCTTGACAGGTTTGGACAAGTCAAAAGCAAAAGTGCCTCGTCTCGCCATTTTTGTTGACTATGACAAATCTAAAAATTGATTTGTGAGATACAAGCTTCTAACTGCAAGGTGTAGCCCTTACGCTATTTATTGTAAAAAAAGTGGGAGTTACCCTCAGCGGTGCAGGCAGGTATGAATACCATTAATTCGGTTTCTATGGCAGCACTAAGGTGAAAGCGCGCACAGAGGTGAAAGGGCGGGGGAAATTTAGTGCAATTTCCGCGGAAGGATCGTCGGTTATGGCTGAGTACCCAGTCCAAAGTTGCGAGCTATTTCTTCCTCAGGCTAGGGAAATTGCTCAAGGTATTGTTTGCCTCCACACACTGAGTGCAGTTGACCTCTACAGTTGCTAGTTTTGTTCTGTTTGTTTGTAATAATGCAGATAATTAGCTACCGGACTATTAAACATAAAGACAAGCAATTAATCGGAATGGTAGCTATGTGGAAAGCTTTTGCTGTTGCACACATACTGGCTAATGTCATGAGGTTGTGCCAGGAGTTCTGTCAAGGACAACTTGTTTTTATGCCACACAGCATTGAAGCATGTATATACATATATGTAAGGTCACACACACAAAGTTAATGATTTTGCAATCATGAATGAAAGAGCAAATGGAAGCGGCTTTTTTTATTGACATGATTAATGATGCACTGAAAAATATTGACGACGTCAACTTCATTATGTCACTGAGTAAAGTAAGCACATACCGCCAGTGCCACGTTTTGCTAGACTAGTTTGTTGAAGCACTGCAGAGATCATAGTTGACACCATAGTTGTTTGCAGCACTAAACACTTAATATCACCAACATGCTCCTATGTTCTAACAGCAGCTAGCTAGCTCCAGTACTAACATCTTGGTATTGTGCAGCCAGTGCTAACATCTTGGTATTGTGTATGCTTACTGTAAATGTAAACCATTATTTTAAAAATTCAAACTGCCAATATTTTTTGAAAAAAATTGAAGTGGGCGGTGCCTAAGAAACCAATAAATAACTTTGCATTGGGCTATTAATGCCATAGGTAAATTGCAGTTAACATTGAACTGGTGCATTCACTTGCACATGTTATCTATGGCACATGTTCTGTCAGGGCTTTTATTGGGGATGGTAGCTTCCTGGTGATGTTGTGTGTCGTATTGAATTCTGTACCCCCTCCCTCTCTCCCATTAAGCTCAGTCATCTCACACTTAGTAAGTGCTATATTTGACTCAGCAAGCATGATGAGGTAATTCTGAGTCAAATATAGCACTTACTAAAGTGTGAGATGACTGAGCTTATATCGGTCACACAAGAATTGTGTAGTGACTGTAATTGCACCATACACAATATAATATACAGGACACATGCAAACTCTACATAAAACAATTTTTAAAAAGCCACCTGGTTGATATTTGCACGGGAGTGATGTTTAGCACAAAGTGTTTGCTAGAATTTTTCCAAGTTTAATTTAGTGGCTATGTATTATCCGTGTGTCGCCACTACCCAGTGGTGATGTGGATATTACATGGCCGAACTTTAACATCATGGAAACTGCCAGGCATGCTAGTGGGCGTGGTTGTAAGTGACTTCAACCAGTCAATTTGTTGTTGTTGTTGTTGTTGAACAGTGTTGCAGTAGTTAGCTTAAGTTGATTTAGCTTTCTACACCTTGTAGCTGTGTTTGGGACTGCCATGTTAATGCACCAGAGTGAATGGGGGACCTGGTTGTATCCTTGTGTGTGTATTACACTACAGTTACCTTGTGGTGTATACGAGTTGGAGTTAGAAACACATGCACTCATGTGAACTCACTGACCTTCTCCTTTCTACCCTCACCCACACTTGTGGGCTTCAGAGACCTGGATACTGGTTTTGGGGAGATGGATCTTCTTCCTATACACTCTCACACTTCTTCTTTGACCAATCAATCTATATTATCAACTGCTAATAGAGAAGGCAAAAATATATGTGTGTGTGTGTGCGCGTGCGTGCATGTGTTGTGTGTATACGTATGTGTGTGTGTTGTGTGTGTGTGTGTGTGTGTGTGTTTGTGTATGGTGGGTTGTTTGAACATGGATGGGTGAAAGTCTAATGGGTAAGTGGGTGTTAGTGTAGGTATGGGGTTGGGTGGGTGTCATAATGTGCAAATGTTAGAAATGTGGGTGGGTGCCAGTGACGAGGAGGTAATCATGTAAATAGAAGATATAGTCTAAATCCAGCATACTAGTCCATTCACCAGTGCAGAGTATGTAGGGACTAGTGCAATAAATACCTGCAAGGTTGCGCTCATGCTGAGAAGTTGGTGTAGCAGTGTTAATTCAAAGAGGAAAACATTCTGTTGTTTATGTTTACGTGATGTCAGAGTTGTTTATGTGTTACATGCAAGTACCTTGTTGACTTAAAAAGGGGACAGTTTCTAGAACTACTAATGAATCTATCCACATCCTCAGAATTCACTTAGTACCTACAGTACTACTCACTAAACAAGTGGCCATGCACTGAGCTCAGCAAGTGAAGATAGTGTAAAATGAGATTCTTTTATCTTTGGGTTTGTAGGATTCAGTTGCTAGGTAAACGAAGCCATGGGTGATCAGGAAGGAGGGATTCTGACAGAATCCATACAAGAGTTACCATACAAATCCACTAATGTAGAGACACTGGGGAGAGGGAGGGGGCAGATGAAAGAACGAATTTAGAGAGTGGAAGAGTTTTAAAGGGGAAGTTTAGGTGAGAATTATGTGTTTGAGTGGGTGGATGACGTCGTGGAAAAAGCTAAATATCGATAGAGCTGGAAGTCCCGTTAATACTCTATTTTGAAGTCATGCTTTCCGAAAGCAAGAAAAGCTGACACTGTGTTTGTAATGGAGGTGTGAACAATGTCATGTACGGAACTTATAGTAGACTACTTATAACAGTACTCTGTTACTATAGTAATTGTATTATAGTTGTTGTCGTGTAGTATTATTGGTGCTGTGTACATGTCACTTTTGGATACATTCAATTTGCTGGATAGAAGTTTTCTTCCACTTATTCATGTCTGTCCCCAGGCTGTCCTTGTGACTGATTCATGTCTGTCCCCAGGCTGTCCTTGTGACTGATTCATGTCTGTCCCCAGGCTGATCTTGTGACTGATTCATGTCTGTCCCCAGGCTGTCCTTGTGACTGATTCATGTCTGTCCCCATGCGGTCCTTGTGACTGATTCATGTTCCTGTCCCCCAGGCTGTCTTGTGACTGATTCATGTCGTCCCAGGCTGTCCTTGGTTTTGACTGATTCTTTCTGTCCGCCAGGCCTGTCCTTGTACTGATGCATGTCCTGTCCCCCAGGCTGTCCTTGTGACTGAATTCATGTCTGTCCCAGCGGTCCTTGTTACTGAGTCATGTCTGTCCCCAGGCTTGTCCTTGTGACTGATTCATGGTCTGTCCCAGGCTTTCCTTGTGACTGATTCCATGTCTGTCCCCCCAGGCTTTCCTTGTGACTGATTCATGTCTGTCCCCAGGCTGTTCTTGTGACTGATTCATGTCTGTCCCCAGGCTGTCCTTGTGACTGATTCATGTCTGTCCCCAGGCTGTCCTTGTGACTGATTCATGTCTGTCCCCAGGCTGTCCTTGTGACTGATTCATGTCTGTCCCCAGGCTGACCTTGTGACTGATTCATGTCTGTCCCCAGGCTGTCCTTGTGACTGATTCATGTCTGTCCCCTGGCTGTCCTTGTGACTGATTCATGTCTGTCCCCAGGCTGTCCTTGTGACTGATTCATGTCTGTCCCCAGGCTGTCCTTGTGACTGATTCATGTCTGTCCCCAGGCTGTCCTTGTGACTGATTCATGTCTGTCCCCAGGCTGTCCTTGTGACTGATTCATGTCTGTCCCCAGGCTGTCCTTGTGACTGATTCATGTCTGTCCCCAGGCTGTCCTTGTGACTGATTCATGTCTGTCCCCAGGCTGACCTTGTGACTGATTCATGTCTGTCCCCTGGCTGACCTTGTGACTGATTCATGTCTGTCCCCAGGCTGTCCTTGTGACGGATGCAGGTCCGGTCCCCAGGCTGTCCGTGTGACTGATTCCATGTTCTGTCCCCAGGCTTTCCTTGTGACTGATTCATGCTGTCCCCCAGGCTGTCCGTGTGCTGATTTCTGTCTGTCCCCAGGCTGTCCTTGTGACTGATTCATTTCTGTCCCCAGGCTGTCCTTGTGACTTATTCAATGTCTGTCCCCAGGCCTGTCCCTGTGCTGATTATGTCGGTCCCCAGGCGTCCTTTTGCTGATTCATTCCTGTCCCCAGGCTGTCCTTGTGACTGATTCTGTCTGCCCCATGCTGTCCTTGTGTCTGATTCATGTCTGGTCCCCAGGCTGGTCATTGGACTGATCATGTCTGTCCCCAGTCTGACCCTGTGCTGATTCGGTCCTGTCCCCAGGCTGTCCCTTTGTGACTGATTCATGTCTGTCCCTGGCTGACCTTGTACTGAATTCATGTCTGGTCCCCAGTCTGTCCCTTGTGACTGATTGCATGTCCTGGTTCCCCAGGCTGTCCTTGTGACTGATTCATGTCTGGTCCCCAGGCTGTCCTTGTGACTGTTCATGTCTGGGTCCCCAGGCGTCCTTTACTGATTCAGTCTGTCCCCCAGGCGGTCCTTGTGACTGATTCATGTCTTGTCCCATGCTGTCCTTGTGACTGATTCCATGTCTGTCCCCGGGCTGTCCTTGTGGAACTGATTCATGTCTGTCCCCCATGCTGACTTGTGACCTGATTTTTATTCTCAATTAATATTTTATTTCTGACTTTTCTTACTGCTGTATCCAGACATTTCCCCCCCCCCCCTTCCTTTCCCCCCCCCCCCTCCCCCCCCCCCCCCCCCCCCCCCACACTTTTTATATGGACACTATGTTTGGGCCCCACTCTAAGACATGTGCTGTTAGCTGATTTCCTCTGACCTCGTGGAATGGATGGGATTGAACATCGTATTGTTATCGTTTTGTTTGTGTAGTTATTATGTGAGGGTGTGTGTGCACGCGCGTGTGCGTGTGGTGTGTGTGGAGTACAATGTATGTAGCAGGTGGAAAGGGAAATAACATGAAGATTTCTCTTGAAATGCATTGTTTGAATTTCCAATGTGTTGTGTTTCCCCTTTTATTTATTCCAGTGCTGCAAGAAGGGCTCGCTACTAACTTTCAGGAAGCGTCTGTTGATGTGGTGGATTGCCCCGACCTCACTCAGTCGCCATGGACACTGGCCGCCCCCGGTGAGTTTGTAGGTGGGTACTCGGTGTGTGCAGGTATTCAAGGTGATAACTCGGAGGAAGGAAGTTTGAAGTAACAAGTAATTGGAGCATGTCCTGATACTGAGGGAAGGGGGGACAGGGCAGGGCAGGGAGGGAGGGAAGCAGGTAGGGTGGTGGGTGGAGTGAGTTGTGTCCGATACTATTTATCAGTGACCAATTCACGGCAAGTGTAGTAAACATTTTTATATTTGATAATAAACAGACTCATGAATGTGTCAGTTATAGAAATCGTCACCACAGTTTTTGTGAGGACCACACTTCACACATGCCCTGAGTACATATGTTGCAGCTTATCTGGAACTACATCTTGTTTGTTACCAGGGGTGGTTGGGGGGGGGGGGGGGGGGGGGGCAGAGGCCAAATCTTGTCACCAGAGGCCTCATCTCATGGTGGGGGGAGGCAGCATCTGTATCTTGTTACCAGGGATATGTGTGGCAAAGTGTAAGCTGAACATTAGCTCATGATGGGCTAGCAGTAGATGTAGCTAATGGATTGTGTGGCACTACCACTGTATACGTGGGGTGTGATTCTATCTGGCGCAACATTATCATCCACAGTAGTAGCAGTAGAGGGCATTGTTACATGCTGTCTTGTTGTGCCAGTTGAAACTGCCGATACCGATTTCTACACTCATGTGATTTTAAAATATATGTGACAAAGACCAAAAGAACTCCTTTTCGTGTGTAGAGAAGCAGTAGGAGGTTGCTTTGATGCTTGCTTTATGTTTACATATAGAAACCTGATTGAATTGCAAGTTTCTTCTATGAGATGATATAATAAGAAATTAATAACATGATTCTGAGCCCCTCCCCCCCCCCCCCCCCCCCCCCCACTTTAGATTCTCTGTAATAAGTTGTATCAATTGAGGACTAAATCACTTTATTCTCAGATAGGTTTGTTTATTTACTGTATGAGAGGGGGGAGTTCACAGAAGTACACTACATGCATATGGAGTTACTAAGGGAGTGCACAACATTGCCACTTATGTCCAGACATAATCATTAGTCTTGTTTGCATGGAATGGTGCATAAATTAAATCATTAGTTTAGGGGATATTTTGACTTTACTCAACTCATTATTCTGGACTGACGGTGCTGAAATTTACACCACATAAACATTTGTCATCTTGGGAAAGGTCAGTGAGTGGTAGACTAGAGGTCTGGTTGGGTTGTAAGAGGGGATCTTCCTGGTCTTCTATATTATACCTGTATCTGGTGATGACATCGCTTAATACTCAGCCAGTCTCTATGACGCCGACCCTCTGAGGTAATCTCAAGGAGGTATCTCTGTAATTATATCTGTATTACATGCCCGTGTGTGTGTGTGTGTGTGTGTGTGTGTGTGTGTGTGGATGTATGTATGTGTGTGCTATAATATGGTCACTGCAGCTTCTCTAATCAAGTATGCTGTCCACTTCACTGCCGAGTTTCCTAATGTTGAATTAGAGTTGATAGTGTCTATTTTCTACAGTTATTATAGTTTGCATGTATTATGTAAGGAGTAGTTATCAACTATTATTAGTTGTGCCATAAGAACACCTTTTAATAGCAGACTAGCAGTCATCCATCTGGTGAGATTACTGCACTGAAGGTCAGTTTCTGGAGCACAGCTGAAGAGGCAGCATGTAGGGGTTCAGTTTGTGTTGACCTGCCGTTGTCTAGGGTGTTAGTAGCCTTGACAATAAAGTGTGACCTTTGATGAGTTGGTATCACTGCTACAAGGATTCCGCTCATTTGTGCGTCTCCTAGGGCACAGGCACGCTAATGGGACAGACGATGGCGGATAGCTCGTCGATGGGAGCAGCTGTATATATGTTTGTGTGTGTGTGTGTATGCATGTGTGGATGTGTGTGCAGTGTGTGTGGATGTGTGTGTATATGTGTGTGTGTGGATGTGTGTGTATATATGTATGTGTATATGTGTATATATATGTGTGTGTGTATATGTGTGTTACGCTGGCAAGGTCAGAGTGCCAGGCAAAACTTGGGGGCACAGAAAGGAAGATTACGCTAAGCAAGTGTTAATACAGCTTGTTTAGCAGTTGTGTACGGGAAAGTTCTGTTTTAGTGTTTACTACAAATAGAGAGCGTTAGAGTGGACATATACCGCTCTAACTTCCTGTGTTTGCCTGCACTTGTACTCTCTCCTGAACAAGAGGAATGATCTCATGCTGCTGGCAGTATTGTTCTCACTAGCTGTGCTGTGCTTGTTGGAAATACAGTGTATAGGTTTTTATTTTTTTTAATAGAGAGAGAAAGTGCCTCATAGGATTTTGAACTAAGTTTGTAACATCCCTTCTTTAATTACTTTGAGGGTCAGTTAGGGTCAGTTACATGCTGACCTTTAGAGGATTCTCCTGTCAATATTTTCTTGTTTTTATGAGGAGGTGTTGTAAATAATAAAATAAGTACTTGAGGTCTTGAGTGTTGGTGAAAGCCATCAACTGTTTATTTATTTTTGTTTGTTTGTTTGTTGTTGTTGTTGTTTTTGTTTTTGTTGATTTATTTGTCTTTTTTTCTTCTCCCTGTACTAAAGTTGTGATAGTAGAAGAGTATATGGAGTATAAACTTATATGGTGATGAAATGAGATTGAACAGATGTCAATTGTAAGGTTTCAAGATAGCAGCATCCTTCCCCGGGAAAGGCCCGGGAATAAGTTCAAACGAGTAGGGGTCATATCTTTTATTAAATTGCACTGGAAGTCTGCTCTAAACTAGTCTAGTAAGCTTTCCATTTATTCCAATGTCAACATTTCCTCTTGCTCTGGCACTAGGCATGGTGGATGTCACAGTGTGTGTGTATGTGTGTGTTATGTGTGATCATTTGAGTGTTTGCGTGTGTACACGTATATGCGTTTCCGTGTTGAAATGTTGCAATTACACTCGTGTATGTTTTAAACAGATGTATGTAGGAATTCTTCAGTGATGATGAAATTGATCCATGAGCTAACATTTCTAAAGTATTTAGGTCAGCTATGATGGTTTTGATGCACTAAAATGTGTACTTATAATTGCTGCCACTAGACGAATACATATTGAAAGTCATTTTCAAAAACACTGTACCCTCAAGCTGCCATTTTGTACCCTTTGATTATGGCAGGAAGTGAAATTACTATTATTATTGTAATGTCTGCTAAAATGGGACATTAAATAGTATATAAAATGAGACCACAGTTAGCTATGATGCATCATACAGTGCAGCAACTGAAGGATAAATATTCTTCTGGTATAAACTCTAATACCAAATTTTTTTACTTAATTAAGGAGGAAAGTGCTCTTCTCCTTGTCTGGGTGGTATTGCTGTGTCTCATTGCAGCTGCTTGAACAATCATTGCAGCTGCTGGATACATGTAAACAACTTTTATTTCTCCTTATGAGACAAATATTCCCATATAGAATTCTTGCCCACTTGATTCCTCCCCCTCCCTCCCTCTCTCCCTCGCCTCTATGCCAGCACCAATCAAACTATATATGGCAAGGCTATGAGCAGATATGGTTGATGGTTGTATTTGAAAGGTCATTTTTCCTTTCAAACAGCTTTCTGCTCTTCCTAATGAAGCACCTAAAGTGCAAACCCTCAGAACTAGCTAGCTATTACAAATCATTTCTCAGACAAAAATGGTTACTTTGCCATACATAGTCAGGTATCAATAAGTCGGTATAGCTGATGGTGCAATGAAAATGGTGGATGTAAATGCTATCTCCATAAGAAAAGAAGCTAGAAACATTTAAAGTGCAGTGAACACTCGCTTGCCTTTAGTTCCAACGCGAAGCTCCAATTCCAGTATTCCGTAAAGATTTCATCATGAAGTATGACTACCACGGGCAGCAAGAAATTTGTTTATGTGATTAAGACCTGGCAATCAGGGGGCTTTACCAACACAACTTACAAACATATGGCCACAGTGACTTGAATTGTCCAGTACAATAGTTTGATGCCTCTTTCAATGTTCAGGAGGCAGCCATCTTTGAGATCTGTTTTGTTGTGCATGACGGACAGACTGATAGACAAACTGAGTACTATAACACACTCGCGCATGCACATTGGGTTAATGATGTGTAGTCTATCAGATGTGTGTTAGTGTGTGTGTGTGTGTTAGTGTGTGGGTGACATGTGATTTGGATACTGCATCTAATGTTTGCCCACAAGTGAATACCTGCACTTTTGCATTTGGTCTACCAATCCTTGGACATCCTTCTAAAATAAGAACCTAAATGATTACATTCCAGACCCACAATTGTGCTGCTTATTGAGACGGACTGAGTGGAGAAGACAGGCACTTCATGTGGCTTTGTTTATTAAGAGCACTAACTCTCACCGTCAGAAATGTCGTCTATTCTCATACCTTACATTGCTATGGAGCAGTAGCTAGGGCCGAGTGTGTTTGTGTGGATGCATGTGATAGTCCGTTCTGTTATTATCCCAGGATGCTCTATAATTACAACTCCAGATCAGCCCTTGAAGGAGCAGCTTTAAATTGTCCTTATGGAAATTGTTTGGATCAATGAATTTCATTAGATGGTTTGCCTGGCACTTTCTTATAGTTCAGTTCCTAAACTGTTGAGACTTCTGTTTTGATTGAGTTATTTGCTTGCATAATGCAAATTCATTTATGCTAATTTTGAAATACCATTTTGTCACGTTTTTAGCTAAGAACTTTTTATCAAAGTTTTGAACAGAAGTATTAGAACACACACAGAGAATGGCAGGCACACACACACACACAGAGACTGGCAGGCACTCATACACATACACACACACACACACACACACACACACACACACACACACACACACTGGGTTTTAGTCTAACATCTATTCACTTTATCTTGGTGTTTCTCTCTGCTGGTGTATTACTAATATTCAATGTAAGTGTTTGGATTTTTAAGAACTAGAAAGGTCCTTATCAATTTAATTTGTTTGCTAAAGAGAAGTAATTTAACAGTAATTAAAAAAAAAAGACATACATTTTTTGACAGTAAACTGTTTCTACACTATCAAATGGAGTTTTAAAATGCACTATTTGTTTTGCCAAGGTCTCGGTGGGTCCCCACGACTGGTTGATGTGGGAGGAGTCCCATACCTTGTCCCTTTAGCAAACAAGAAGAAACTGTACAACTTGACAGAAGTGGCGAGGCTGGCAGAACTGCCAGGAGCCTTCATGATCGGAGCTGGAGCAGGGTCGTCGAGGGTTGCAGGAGTCAACTGTGAGGTGGGTGTCCATGGCAACGATAGTGTTAGATTTGAGCAGCGTCAAGACGTATCTGTGAACATAGCAGGAAGTGCTTATACTGGAGGTAGCTAAGTTAGTTATTTGATTGTTCAATGTCTATCTGGAGTTATGCGTGGTTAAATAGAAAAAAACAAAACAAAACTTTTAACAGAAAATTGGACAGCATGATTACTCCTTTACAGATAACTATAATGCTATGATTTCTTAATACTGTAATTGCATTATATTTCTTATCCATAGCTGGGGGTGGGGGAGGGGTGGGGTTTGAGTGGCGCAATCACACATCACTTTGCGCCTTAGGAAGAGTGATATTGCAATTGACTTAGCCACACCCACACATTTAGCACTAATGTTCTTGCCTCTTGGAGACGTTGAGCCGCGTGCTAGACTAAAGTTTCTTGGATCAGTCTAATATTATCGTCTCAAACTCCATACTGTGTGTAGTCTTGTGATCCAGGCCGTGTGTGTGCCAATATAACAGCTCTGGGTGCTGGCAGTCAGACTTGTGGAGACTACATGTTATAGCTGTCATCTTAGTCCTGGATAAATTAAGGAAAAATAAATATTTGTTTGGTGTATGTAAGTCTCACAATGGCACTATTAGCTATCTTACCGACTCGGCACACTGGGTTATGGGCAAAGGAAGCTTTTGTGTTGTGTTGCTTGCTCACTTTCTCTGTTTCTATAAAACAAAGAATTATTAATATTGTATTATAAATACATTTAACGACTGGGTGAAGTTTTGCCTCAAATCTGTAGATATTGTCGTGTTAAGGCAATTGGTTTGAGAAAGTTTATACTATACCATCCAATGAAAAATGTCGTGAGTAGGGCCCAACATTTATTACTTAAGTATAATTGGCGAGCGAGCGAGACACTCTCAGGGGTAACACAATTGAAAATCGGGGATGTTTGTTTGTTTATATATATGTTTTTGTACTTTGACCCTCTCGTATTTCGAGTTAGCTCAGCATTCAACCCCGTCCCAAACATCACTAAACAGTATCCTCCGGTTTATCAATCATTACCCGTATCATCATAGAAATTGAATTGTTTACCACTTTGAATTCTTTTGCGGGTGCAGTTTAAACTCAAAAACTTACCAGAGTTCCATTTCTGTTAGGTGGTGGTGAGTTAATACGCTATTTGTCATACTTATAAACCCTACGCAACAGTATTTACTTGAAAATTCCTTGTCCAAAGTCTTGCGTAAGTATGTTCAGTTATGTGAAAGTATTGTGCGTTACAACTATTACTAAGAATATCACAAGGAAAGTTTGAAGAACATGACTTGCTTTTTGTTGCTTATTTTGTTTCAATTCAAACAGTTGTGGGGAGTGGTTACTATGGCATTGAATGCCTTTACCGTATAATACGTAATTTAAAAACTCGACTTTTTTTTAGTAGCTTGAATGTTAAAAGTTAAAACCAAACGTTTAACAATAGTGTAGTATTAGGCTCGCTCGCCATTTGAGCTCAAGCACACCACTAGTTAACCCTCAGGAAAGGGTGATTTCTCTGACATCTATTCCTTTGCCACACATACAGCGAGTGTTGTGTGCACACTTCACACGTCTTGGCTGAGTATAGATAGCCCATCTGTTCAAGTTTTAAATTATTTCATTTTCTCACTCTACACTGATTTTCTTACTGACATGTATGTACCTTCTAGTACATGCCAGTGTGTTTTGTGGGGGCGGTATTGCCAGTTAGTTAATTGTGTGGGGGTGGTATTGTGCCTTTGCTGCACTTCCTGATGTATTTCCTTTTGTTTTAATTTTTTGCCATGAAGGCAGTAACTTGGATTTCCTGTATCCTCTTGCCATTAATGCCTAAAGATAATTGTGGACACAACAAAACTAAAATATTGATTAAGGCAACTTTCCATCCATGTAATTAGATGTTGTGCTGTTGTTTGTGTATTTTATTGTTGTTGTTGTTGTTGTTGTTGTTCTCAGCATAGTAGATGAATTTGTGGACTGGTTGGTCAGAATGAATGAGTTACATGCATGTAGTAACTGCACCAGTTTATAATTGGCGAGTGAGTGAAGTGAGCAAGACACTCTCAGGGATAACTCAATTGAAAATCGGGGATATTTGTTTATATATATGTGGGGACGTATGTATGTCATTTGTACTTTGACCTTCATGTATTTAGTTCGGTGGTCCACCCCGTCCCAAACTTCACTAAACATAATCCTCCGGTTTATCGATTATTACCCGTATCACCCTAGAAATTGAATTGTTTGTCGTTTTAAATTCTTTTGCTGGTGCGGCTAAAACTTGAAAACTTACCGGAGTTCCATTTCTATTCGAGTTAGTGGCGGTGGTAATTCAATGGCTCTTTGTCATGGTTATAAGCGTACGCAACAGTATTTACTTAAAAATTCATTGTCCACTAGACTAACCACGAAGGTAAGTCTTGTGTAGGTATGTCCAGTTGTGTAAATATATGGTGGGTTCCAGCTACTTAGCTAAATAATATCACAAAGAAAACATTTCAATAACGTGTATTGTTTTGTTGCTGTAGTTGTTGTTGGTGTTTTTTCAATTCAACAGTTGTGGCGAGTGGTTACTATGGCATTGAAATACCTTTACCGTATAAAAGTAATTTAAAAACTCGACATTGCTTTGAATGTTAGAAGTTAAAATCAATCATATGACTAGGCTCGCTCGCCATTTGTGCTCAAGCACATCACTAGTATATTTGTTTAGGTTGTGGGAGCACTGGAACATAATAAGTGCTAAAGAGATTATAGTAGTAGCAACTCCAAGTTAGTGGCACGTGTTTAGCCACAACATTTGATTGATGCTGTATGGAAAACTGACCACCACAGAATACAATGTACGTCGCATTCATTTGGCAGTACGTCCCCTCAATTTTGTGTTATAATTATACATGGACTTCTTAACTGGTGAAATACATGGACAGGCATGTGTGTTTGTTTGTTTATATGTGTTTGTTTTCGTACCTTCTCTCCCTCTGACATCACTCACACGACTTCCTGTAAGTACTGAGTTGAGGATGTCAGCCGCCCACGTGAAGTGCAAAGTGCTCCTCTAGTTTCTCCATGCAATGAAAATTGAATTTTCTTTGCACTGCCCTCGTCCTATTTGCATAATATTGGGCTATGACTATTTCTATAAATTATAATTTTTTTAAAGTTTTTGAGAATTTCTTGTGTAGTTCTCAATCTGATATTCACTGGTAGTCTTGCATTGTTGGTGGTGCTAGGGCATTGGGCCAAGAAGTGGGTGTGGTAGATATACAGAAAGTGGGTGTGGTTTGTGTCAATATAGTTTGTACTGTAGTGAGAAAAGATGAGGACACATATGGGATGGAGTCTATTATGTGTCACTTCAGTACTGACAATATTGAAGTAAATATTTTAATGTAATTTGAGAGTTAATTCCTAAACTTTATAGTACTTGGTGGGGGGGGGGGGGGGGGGGGGAGGAGGCTAGGGTGGGAGGAGGCTAGAGTGGGAGGAATGGCTAGCTAGAGCACACCCACACTATATTATTGAAAGCTATACTTTACTGGCTGGACAAAACAAAGTTCAAAGTTCAGTCATTGCTAGTTGCCATCCCCTGAGGCTAATAACACACATACATGCGTAGGAAGAAGCATAAAAGATGTACTTATTAAAAAAAAAACAACAAAGTACAAACTGCCAAGCCATTCAGAATACGACTTGTATCGTGGAAGATATTTATCTTGTCTTGATGTCCACGCTGACCATTTGCTAAATTCAGAGATTATTATATATTTTATCTTTAACATTCTTAACTTATTCTATTTAAAATGTGAACAAGTGATTGATCTGTAACCTAAGTGAGGGGGAGGAGGAGGAGGAGGAGGGGCAGTTACGTGGAGTTGTAACACAATAGGTGTGATGACCCAGGTCAGCTGTAGTTATGTTTCCACATGACACAATAGTTGTTACAAAGCCACAGAAGGTCTACAGTTCAAAGGCTCTTTGTGATACCAATTGTCTCTAAGGAGAATGGGCTTAGCTCAGCTGGACTTTCCCCATATGCATATATCACAGGTAGAGCTACAGCAGTTATAGACTTGACACGCTGCACTTCTAAGTATGCTGGAATTAATGTCTGTCTTCATCCTGTTGATCACACATTCCGACATGGGTGAGCTAGCATTAACAAGTTATCCATCAAACATTGAGATCAAATTCTGGCCCAAAGAGGCAGGAAATTGACATTTTGAAGTGCTATCCTTTGAAGGACGTGCCAGTCAGCATCTGTAGCTCGCTATGGTGGTAATGGGAAACCTGTGACTATATTTGTGGCATTCCATGCAGTTTCACCAATTGAGGTGTGTGGTTATTTGATAGATGGGCACCCTTAAAGGAGATTGCAATGTGCACTATTTGGCTGTGCTATTTTTGGATCCACGTGGAGTGCATGCATTCGAGTGAGTGAGCAGCTCTTGTTGTTTGTGAATGACTTCACCTTTTGCGGCTGAAACCAGTCAACTCTTTCTTGAAACACAACAGCTGAAATGCCTGACCTTTCATATTTAATTATAATGCAAGTGTTTGGATAGCCATTAACCATATCCTTCCGTCCTGCTCTTTCTTCCCTAAAATGAATTATTGGATCTTATGTCCCTGTGTCAAAAAGAGAGTGGTAGGTTTTATTCTTGCTACTCTTATAGAAAAACAAGTTTTCCTCCCACGACCTTTATGCATTACATGTCTGTCTTCACCTGCCAATCATTACATGTCTGTCTTCACCTGCCAATCATTACATGTCTGTCTTCACCTGCCAAGCATTACATGTCTGTCTTCACCTGCCAATCATTACATGTCTGTCTTCACCTGCCAATCATTACATGTCTGTCTTCACCTGCCAATCATTACATGTCTGTCTTCACCTGCCAATCATTACATGTCTGTCTTCACCTGCCAAGCATTACATGTCTGTCTTCACCTGCCAATCATTACATGTCTGTCTTCACCTGCCAATACTCACGGACAACTCTACATAATGTTTTTTCTTCTCAGTTAGTTAATACTAAGAAGATTGAAAACATTGTGTGGAGTTGTATTGAGACCAATTGAGAGGATGAAGCATATTACGGTGCTTTCTTTATCACTTGGGAGATTCATCAGAAATCTACTAAAATTTATTATACTTCTTGGTGTGTGTGTGTATATGTGTGTGTGTTTTAGTTCGTGCATGTGTGTGTTGTAAATCAATTATTGTAATTGTGTGTGGGTTCTCTCTCTCACACACACACACATACCGTCAAATGCATAGTTATGTAGTCATGTAGAAGTGACACTACACGGTGCACAATTGTGTGTGTGTGTGTGTGTGTGCCTGCAGACAGAACAGGGCACGTATGTACGTACCAGACCAGACAGGACCTGTGTGTCATAGGAGTCCCTAATGTCGCAAATGTTTGGATTTAATAAACTTCCTTACAATGATGGACTGTTGAGTCTGGTGGACACAAGATGTGTTTCCTGGACCCACTCAATGGATCTTTCAGACAGAAATGGCTTACACTGAAATGAACTGTTGTGCCTCAGTGTGTGTGTACGCAGCTAGGGGTAGAGCATTCTTGACAAACAAACATCCCCTCACCATTTATTTTGAATTTGTCAGTAAATTAATGGAATAATGTGGAAACATCGCATGTGTTTTATGCAGACAAACACAAATACACACACATGCATACATATGTCTGGGCGTAACTCCAAGACACTAAGGGTTTGATTCGAAGGCTCAAATTCGCCAGGAAATTGTCAGGGTTTTGCCTGGCTAGGGATGAATAGCTATGAGTTACCCAAATGCCGAGGTTGCATGTTGCTAGGGGCAACTAATAGTTTTTATTGCATATGAATTTTTTGAACAACAGGTAAGGTTAAGGTGACCACATAAATTCAGAGAACACGACTAAGGTTACAGTGGGTTTCAGGGAGGAGGAGTTTATAACAAAAGGTGAGCGGTTATCACACACATTAGGTTCAAAGTGTGTTTCTTCGAGTAGATGACTGAGACTCAGTCTGGCTGGCCCGGACACATACACTATATGTATGGACATGCAATGCATACACATAGTTCAGTGAGTAAACTGGGCTGTTTTTGTTTTGTTTTTGTTTGTTTGTTTTTGTTTTTGTTTTTTGTTGTTGTTTTTTTGATTACTTCAATTGAGTGGATATATGTGTTGTTCGTCAACTGGGTGGAGCTTGTGTTGACCATACGTTCAGGTACTCTGGAGAGGTTGAGCGTGTGAAGTTGTGCTGGATGAGTTTCTTAAAGTAGCTTAGCTTCCACTTAGCATTCAGTTCTGGGTATCTTCTTAAACAACTTACATGTACCTGTTGTCAAATCATAGAGTGGGTGTGGCATTATTAAATGTATGGATTAGCTGTTTTAGAAAAAGATAAGTTACTACATGTTAATAATAGCACCAAAGGTAATATTTTCATTAAGAAATTACCCCTCCCCCCCCCCCCCCCCCCCCCCCAAACTCTGGTTCTGCCATTATTCATTGCTATCTTTCTGTTGCTACCTTAGCGTTGCTCAGGAAGTCTGTCGCTGTATTGCCTAGTGTGATGAACTGCAGCAAAATTGCAGGATGGAACACTGTGACCAATCAGATCACAGTTTTCGACAGTTGTGGTATTTAAAAAATAATATCAACTTTTGAATTGAAAGATGGCTCAGCAGCTGGTGTAATGTGTTAGAATTGAAACTTACGTAGGCATCGTTCAAAATAGTTGGTAATTAGAAGTGAAAGAAAATATTTTTATGTGTTCATTAGATTGATTTTCTGAAATCATGGTAGCCATTTTAGTGACTATAAAAAGCCTCAACATAGAACACTGCACACCACTGGTCTGACAAATGTGTCACGTGCTAAGTAGATGTAAGTAACAGTGGTATAGGAAGATGTTTTGGTATGGGGGGAGGGGGCTCCAAGGGCATGTTTTTTGTGGTTTAAAAGTGTTCATGTGAGAGAAATCACCTTGCTAGATTGTGTCCCAAAATTGTGGGGGGAGTGGTTGCTCCCGGAGCCCCACCCCCCTTCCTACTGCACTGTATGAGAATAGCTCATCTTCTGCAAATCCTTTTCTTAAAACGTTGGAATTCCTTTAGCAAGACATGGAGGTCAAGCAGTAGTGAGGAAAGGAGGAACTACTGTATAGTGGGCTACACTATGTATTAGACTGTGCACGCTGACTTTAGGCCCACACGGGTCCTTCTGAGTATTGTGTGTGTGTGTGTGTGTGTGTGTGTTATGTTGCAGTGTGTTGTGTGGTGTAGAGGTTGTGTCCTGGGCTCAGGGCCCGAGGTCCTGAGTTCAAGCCCAACTCGGGCAATTTTTCCATCTGCCTCCCACCAGCCCCACCAGTCCACCCAGCTGTGATTGGGTACCTGGCATTTGCTGGGGTGCAAATTCAAGGCCTTTTCTCATGAAACAGCAATGGTCCAGGTGGGACTTCCGGTGCCCACACCACTTGCTGTGAGGAAAGGCCTGTTTCCTGTGAGTTCCTAGCCTGGCTCCAGGAGCTTTGCTTGCACGGCTCACAGTGCCTGCTTCGTGCACAGGCATTCTGGCTCTGCCAGGTGCTCGTGACCGCCTAGCGGCAGCAGGAGAATTTGATTTTTTTTTGTGTGTGTTATGTTGCAAATTGTAGATGTAATTATTAACTGAACTTTAGTAAACTGTTATCGCAAGTTATTTAACAAACTTGTTTCGATTACTAGCAATCATTACGTGTGTGCGTACGTCACCATGACACCGGAGTGGATGTTGTCTTAGGAGTTCAGGGAGCTGACTGACACACGTCCACTTCTCTGTTCATCTGGCAGACCTGCTGGCTGATAGTAAGTCTGTCAGTTCATACATAATTGTCTACACATTGATACTACTCCAAATAAATTGTTCCTTGGCTCTTTGTAATGGCTAGCTAGTTACTTTATGGTAATGCTGAGGGTTTACACCTTTGGTGCTTCATTTCTCAAATGATCCACTTGTTTGCAATCTCTTCATCTACTACAATCCAACTGAACCAAGTCAATAAATAAATTAATTAAAATAAATTTAAAAAATAACACTCTGACTTAATTTTCTATGACTCCTTCCAACATTTCAGCTTTATAATTTTTCTCTTTTTAACAGCCAATAATTGTTAATTATAACTTAACCCGACGTTTTGACTTCTTGCCGAAGTCCTCTTCAGGGATCAACTGAGGTCGAACTCTTCATGGTGATTTAATAACACAATGTAAACAGCAAGATTTCTGGAGGATACGCTTACTGTTTATTGTATCCTGGAGGGTGATTTGCACGCAGCATGGACAGCCAGCATCCTGGAAGCTCTAAATCTATGTCTCTGTTGAACTTGTTGTTGTCAGGTGTCATCTGTATGTGTAGAGCTTCCTTGATCTTCAACTCATGATTCTTACTGGCTCTGTCTACAACTCTTACCTCTTCCCATTTAATGGTGTGATGCTGTTTCCAAGCATGTTCAGCAATGGCTGACACCTTCCCATCACCTCTCTTACAAGCATCCTGGTGTTCTTTCTCTCTCTGCTCAAGCCTTCTAGTTGTTTCACCTATGTATACTTTACCACAGCTGCAGGGTATACTGTACACTATGGATGACTCAGTGGTAATAGGTATAGTATCTTTGACTTTAGTAAGATGTGATCTTAGTGTCTTACCTGACTTAAATGCTGTTTTGATGTCAAAGTCTCTACACACTCTCTGAATGCTCTCACTCAATCCTGCTATGTATGGAATAGTAAGAATCAAACCTTTCTCTTGCTCAGTATGTGTGTGATCTCTAGAAGGTAACTCTTTAGAGCCTGCCCTAATGGTTGTGTTGTCATAACCATTACTTTGAAGTACTTTGTGTAGATGTTTCTTTAATTTAATATATAACTATCCCATCATTTGTAAGCTCATACAAGTTGATATGTAGCTCTTACAATGAAATAGTAGACATAAATGCTGTCTTCTTAAGAAAGCATGCAATAGACACTCACCTACCTGGCAGTTTTGACCAGGAACTCCAACCGGTAAACCACCGAGACCATGAAGCAAAACTACCGCGGCCAGCAAAAAAAAAATTGCTCACATGAGTGCTGTGTGACAATAGGGGGCGTTACCAACAGTTGCTTATGATTGTACAGCCACAAAATATATATATATAACTTTTTCTGAAAAAATTGTCCAGTGCAACATTTTGATGCTTGTTTCAATATTTGGGAGGTTACCATCTCCGAGATCTGCTTTTTGTTGTGTGACTGACTGACTGACAAACTGAGTACTGCAACCCTCTTGCACACTGAGGGTTAATAAGAGTCCAGTCAGATATGGCGTGCATCTGGGAAGGTAGAGATGAAACTATGTGCCACTGCATAATGTTATTTTGATTGTTATGTTATCCATTAGAAGTTGTTGTTGTTGTTGTTGTTGTGGTCACTTTTTCTCCAGCAGATGAAGAGCTATTTTTTCTTTGTTTGCTAAACAATGATTGGTTATTTGGACTCAAGAAGAAAAAAATGTCTATCTCAAATAAGGAAGGGGAGCCCTCAAGCCAGTGTCTCTCTCCCTGTGTTAATCTAACTACCCAGCAAGTGCAGAGGTTTGTGGTGACCATGCCTGTGGAGGTGCAGTCTGTTTGGTCTGACTGTCACCAATTAAACATTAAACACCCCTCTTTAAGGGCCACCATCTCTATCTGGGGGAGCCTGTGTTGTCCTGCTAATCCCATAGAATCAGTTGATTGGCATTCCACTTGGCTTAGAGAGCTTATTTGGTAAGACATGGAGATGGTTTAAGCTCAGCTGGACTATAAGGTGTGTAATGGCATTAGTGAGTCAGTGTTGTGATATGTGTCAGATTCTTTAGGATATGCAAGATACTGTAATTTTAGTTGATGGTGTGTCTATACCAGCTGATGATCTGTCACAGTTAGCACATGCATATGATTGGAATATGTGCATGCAAGTGGACAGGTGGGTGGGGCTGCTATTTTTATAACTGCTGTGTTTGAATATAGCTTTTAGTAGAAACAGCTGACATTTAAAATTGACTATTTAAGTGTCCCTGCACATTGTCTTGTTAATTCATAATGCTGAATATTATTTATTTATTTATTTATTTATTTATTTATTTATTTATTTGTGTTAAAGTATTTCAAACATTTGTGTCCCATCTACACATCAGAATGAGCTCTTCTGCAGGGACCTGAGCTTTGTTATGTTTGATTTAATGTGTGGGAGATGAACAAGATTGCAGCATTCCTATGAGTGAAATACACCAACTGGATGGTTTAGTTAAGGCATGATATTATTTAGAGGATGGGTGAGGTTGAAGATGTGAGTAACACTTCAACAGCAGTTCTTTCTCACGGAAGGAGAGTCCTAAAGACGAGTGTGTGTGGTCAGCCATTGCAGAGCTGCTGGAGTGGGACTAACTAATCTGTGATGTCAGGAGTATGATGTGTGGAGAATCAGTGCTTGAGTGGAGTCAATGGAGCTTGAGTGGAGTCAATGGAGCTTGAGAGGCAGACAGGATGAAATGGCGCCAATTGAGTTAGATGCCGACTGGAATTTTGATCTGCCATCAGGACAATGGGCACTAATTGTATTTGAACACTTCATCAGCCGTAACAATGAGCACTGATGGGATTGTGATTGGATGTTCAATACAAACATACCAAGTCTATTAGTTGATGCGAACAAAAATTTTTTTGTGATCTCATCCAATACAGACCAAAGATTAGTCTCGCGGGCCAGACCCTTTACCTAATCGCTCCACTCGGAAGGGTCTGGTTACTCCAACGCACCCGTTTGGTGATAGTGGAATGCAATTAAACCTTGCGGGTTTTCTTACCGTCCTGTCATAGATCTTTGCGAGCTGGTGTTGTATGATGGAGGTTCTAGCTGAGGCTATGCCAGTAGTGTGCGAATCAGTCACTTCAATTATTGTCCTTTTTTGGAACTCTCCATTGTTAGGACGCTTTTCAGCTCGGAGCTCATAGAACAAGTGCAGGAGGTGGGACTAGCTAAAAATATTTGTACGCACATTTTATAGACGCCCACACACAATTAAACTTGATGTAAGAAGTACACATTTTATACATTCCCCGGAATCCTGTGGAAAGATACCAGACGGATGCATTAGGGTAACCAGACCCTTCCGAGCGGAGCGATTAGGTAAAGGGTCTGTCCCGCGAGACTAACCAAAGATGGTGTCGGTTCCAATGCCCGTATAAGCCTGCTATAATCAATACTGTATAAGCCTACTGGTGATTTATTGAGAACATATTCTTATAGGCATTTCATTTGTCCTCACACACAATCTGTTGAATGTCCTCTGCTGCTAATTCTATTACATCATATTATGTCAAGGCAGGATGTCAGGGTGGAAGCCTCTTGTCTGACAGGAAGTGGTTTTAATTTTTTAAATGAATTATCTATTAATTCATGCAATGACCTTGGTATTTGAGGGGCATGGCAATGGTCCTAGTGGACTGTGCATGTCTGGATACTAGTCTGTGTTGGTGAGAGAGAGGGCGTGGCATGGTGCTGGGTTTGTGCGGAGAGGGGGCGTGGCATGGTTATGGTTTGTGCTGAAGGGCGTGGCATGGTGATGGGTTTGTGCTGAGAGGGGGCATGGCATGGTGATGGGTTTGTGCTGAGTTGTGTGTGTGTGTGCATGTTGACAGATGATGCCGAATGTGAGAGTTGAAGGAGAGAGCAACATTGAGAAGAACCTCACACACATTGCCAAGGTTTCCAAGAAGGTAAGTTAAGTTGTTGTTGTTGTTGTTGGTGGTGGTGGTGTTTATGTAGAGGGCACTATGTTAGTTGTTTTTTTCTCTGTTCTTGTGTATGTGTGTGTGTGTGTGTGTGTGTGAGGGGGTGTATGTATGTGCCCAACTTCATGGCATGTATGTGTACATTTTTAGGACGTATGTTAGTTAATGTGTGCTTGTATTTTCGTACGTTCATGCTTAAGTTTTGTACGTTTTCTTTAAGGTGTGTTTATATTGCAGGATGGATCCATCATCTTGGAGAAGTTTGGATCAGTAGAGACAGGTCCATTGGCTAACGTACTGGCTTGTGAGGGAAAGCCAGGCAAGGTATGGGTTATGACTGGAGTGAGGCCATTACCTGGCAATGGTGGGTTTGTTGTTTGTATGGAGTGAAGTGTATTGCTTACAGGGAGTGAGTGCGTGGCTGTTAAAACTGACGACTGTTTGTTGTTGTTATAAAGTGAAAGCGTGAGTAGGGGATTCAAAGTAGATTTCACAAATGTTGATTTTACATAACTTGAGCTAGTAAGCTGTGGTAATTAGACTGTAACAAAATGGAAATTTCAGCTTTTTAACCTTATCCCCCTCTCCCTCCCCCCTTTACCTCCCTCCCCCCTTTACCTCCCTCCCCTTTACCTCCCTCCCCTTTACCTCCCTCCCCTTTACCTCCCTCCCTCCTTCCCTCCCTCCTTCCCCTCCCCCTTCCCTCCCCTTCCATCCTCACCTTTCCCACTTTCCCCACCAAAATACTGTATTTCATGTTATTAGGGTTATAGTAGTCGACCTGTCTATTTGTCTGTCTGTCTGTTATGCTCTGATTTTGGAGATTACTGACAATTAACAATATGAACTTATGTACTCAGGACGACGATTTAAGACCTTGTATTGTGCTACTTTTTTAAATTTCAGGCTGACTTTTGAGAAAATGCAAAGCTTTCAGTTCCACGTAGGTACTAGCTTTAGTAGTTAACGCCCCCTAACGTCACATCGTAATCACGTGAGCCAACAATTTCTTGCTGCCCGCAGTAGTTTACTTTATGCCGCTGGGAAATTAATGGAGTTGCTGGAAGTGGAGTTTTGCATTGAAAGTATAGACCAACGAGTGTCTCTGACCTGTTCAGCTTCTATTCTTATGAAGACTGTGTTTACATCTACTGTTTTCACTGCTCGAGCTGTATTGATGCCTGATTAGAATAGCCAGTTAATTATTCTTGTCTGAGATTGCTTTGTAATAGCTAGCTAGTGTATAGCAGCGCTGAGGGCTCACACATTTAGTACTTCACTGGATTAGTATTCATCAGATTGTCCATCGAGACTGCTATACAGTAGAACTAGTGGTGTGCTGCTTCAACAGGAATGGCGGGGGAACTGGCCTAGCTACAGTTCTGAAGAGTTTAATTTATATTTCTATGACTAATGAGCTAATAATCAATAGAGAGCTTATGAATGAAGTAGGAAAAGATGGTCTAGTTTTTGAAGATGTTCACACACACACACACACACTGTACCCACCTGTCCAGTTCAGTTCGCTGAGGTCAGATTCAGTGAAGATGCTGAACAAGGTATGGAAGAAGTGCTGTCACTTAAACAAAGTGTGTTACCTGTATTGGTCACACCTTCTGAGAGGGCTCAGATATGAAAAAAAACAAACCCAACTACATTGAAGGTGGCAATTGATTCCAGCAGTCACTACTACTACTATTATTATTGTTTTTGTTGTTGTTGCTATTCACTAACTTCACAGTTTAGCAAATGAGGATGTCAGTAGCCCGTCCTTCTCATGATTAGTGGTAGATATTGATTCTTGAGGCATGATCAAGTGGATACCCTAGACTGAGTTTGTGTTCCAACTCTTTCCTAATGACTATGGGTTGTTTGTTTGTTTGTTTGTTTGTTTGTTTGTTTGTTAAAATATCCAGGTGTTTGAGATTAGAGCTAAGAACAGGACAGGAGTTGAGAACTTTGTGACTTGCATGAGGAAGGCTCTGGCCAAGAAATACGGAGACAACCCAGTGTCTATGGGAGGAGTTTTTAACATCACCCGTGGCAACGCCAAGCTCCATGTCATGGTAAGGAATAGCTTGCAGTTAATAATAGTATTCCGTGGGCTGCGGACAGTGCGATAGGACACGTGCTGCTATTTGTAGAATTGGGTGTGTATGCTGTGATGCAGTTGTTCCCAATCAGAACTAATAGTGTCTTTACTTGAATCCTGTTCTCAAGTTGTTTTGCATTCCGGCTCTATTTTAAACTGTTTGTATTTATGAATGCATTAAGGGCTTGTCCCAGTGCAATGTTGATACCCGGCTAGTTCCTTAATGGGAGGTAGCTGTGGGTGGTGAGTTTTGACTTGAGTAGCTTTTGTGTAGTAGTTTTGGCTTGGACACGCGTGCACTGATGGCCCAAGGGGTTTTAATCCACCCACAAGACACCCACGGTTTAAATCCAGTTGTGCAACATGTATTTGTTTAATAAATTATAACTATTATTATTATTATTATAAAGTTGGAACATTTAAACTATCCGGTAAGTGCAATATATGTAGCAGTGCAAATGAAGATCTATCACACAGTGAGTACTAGGCTACATTGCAGTACTACTGAAGATCTATCACACAGTGAGTACTAGGCTACATTGCAGTACTACTGAAGATCTATCACACAGTGAGTACTAGGCTACATTGCAGTACTGCTGAAGATCTATCACACAGTGAGTACTAGGCTACATTGCAGTACTACTGAAGATCTACCACACAGTGAGTACTAGGCTACATTGCAGTACTACTGAAGCTATTCATCACGCTGGCAACATAATGTAACAGAGTCAATGCTAGGAATGGCAAACACCTACATATGTTGTTGAATTGTGTGTACATAGTTTATTGGAAGATGTGTAGAGTGATTTTATCATCAGTTTATGTGTGTGTATGTGTGTGTGTATGTGTGTGTGTGTGTGTGTGTGTGAATTTGCAGCCTGAGTTTTCAGAGAAGCCTCTGGAAAGTGATGAAGATGTTAATAATTGGCTCAAGTTCTATGACGTGGGATCTCCACTCATCTGCCTGTCAGTCTTCATCAGCCATGACCCTGTAAGCTCTTACTAGGGGAAAGAAGACATAGATATACGATAAAGGATGTAAAATGCTCCATCTTCTTATTGGCAATCTGCATGTTCACTAATTTTCCATTACCGATAAAGATATCGAGTAATTTGGTTGATTCGTAAACTCTGTTGCTTCATAAAAATAAAGCAGTCAATTGTTATGCTTGTAACTGGTAAAGTATTATTGTTGTTGTTGTTTTTTCTTATAGCCAAGCGCTTACTTCATGTAGTGTTGTTCAGCTTGCCTTGCTTGCACAAGTAGCATAACATCAAGCATCAGGTTGGCCTGGCCTCACGTTTCCTCATGGACAGCTATAGAGAGGATTGAGTCAGTTGACTTGATATAGTCAAGGCAAAAAAATGGTCTTTCAAACTTAATTGTAGTGTTTAGTTATAGTTATAACTCTACGAGTACAAGTCATTCAGTATTGAAGCACCTTACTAATTATATTCATTTTGTTGCTAAGTGGGGGCTAACTTGATATCTGCACACTCACGAATTTACTTTTGTGGTCTTATATTTGGTGAATGTGCAGACATCTTTCCAGTAGCCACTGTAATTAACATATTAAATTGCTGACAGATTGATGATATTGCAATTCTAGTTCACCATTTCTTGAGAAACTGCAAGTGTGAAGTTTTAAGAGAATTTACAGTGAAAAAGACTTGATATTTGCAGTTGTTTGCCTTTACTATTGATGTCCCGCCCACACAATTTTCCAGTGTACATAGCTGAGAAGTATTTCTTGTCTATTAGCATAAGGACTTATGTAGCTGTATGAATTTCTTATTGGGGCTCCTTAAAAGAAATTTTGTATAATTATAATACATTGGATGCTTTTGAGTATTTCCTCATCACGTGAGCATTCAATATTTTCCCATATTGAATGCTGTAGTTCTATATAACAAGGATATATTGCACACACATGCACACACACACATATCACTGGGAGAAGGTTCACGCCTCTGGTGATTCATATATATCATTACTTTGGGATACACTTGCAATTTCCCTTTGTCAAGAATGCTTCTGTTACATTGGAGGGTATTTAGTTAGAAGTGTTCCTGTCTGTGAGTCACGCCCACCAATTAATGTGTATGATGCAGGACTTTGACCTGAGAGTAGAGCATACTCATTGTTTCAGTAACCATGGTGAGGGAGGTCATTATCACTATGACACCACACCCACTGATGTGGAATATCACGGTTACTACACTTTAGCTGAGAAGCTCTATCGTATAGACAGACCTTCCGTGTCCCATAACATTGGCAGAGACTAAAATATTTTGGGGGAAATATGTGTGATGTTTTTTTTTTATGCTAAAATATTTTAATGTTTATTTGATGAACATATTATGTGTTTGATACTTTACCCATTATTTATGTGAATGAAATGCATTGATTTTGTTTGAAATAAACAAACAAGTTGTAAAAGCAAATGCAAATATGATATTGCAGTCCAGTTACTTTTATAATATTTATATTGTTCAGGGGTTGTAAGTCCCTCATGAGCAGAAGCTTCAATTCGAAGGACCACCTAGGCAAAGCCCTAGGATGCAGCATACACTGATGCCCTATTCTTAGAAGAACCAGACACCCATACACACAACTAAAAGTGCACTAGTAATCACTTAATTTACCAATAATCAAAAAAAGAGATAGACTGAGGAAAGAGGCCTCAGGCCTTTTCATATGGAATGACAGTCTTAGTGAGCATGCATACTCACCAAGCAGGATGTAATGTATGAATATGATTAGGTTCATGCAAGAATAATGTCACTAAGTGTCTGAAGGTGATATCATGGCGTTGTTTGGTGTAGACCCAATAATTATTATTATCTCTATAATAATTTGCTTGTGTGTCAGTAATGACGATGACGACGGTGCTTATTCATGAATAATTCATGAGCTTAAACAGTTTGGTAAAGCATTGACATTGTTTGGATGGGTAAAGTGATATCATATTCAGTAGAAAAGTGATATCATTAGGGAACCTAATTGAAATGGGTAAATAAATTGATGATACACAGGGCTTCATACAGGATTTGTTTCTGGGGGAGGGGGAGGGCACACACACACACACACGTTTGCTTGACCACACCCACTTTTGCTGAAACCACACCCATTTGATTAAAAACTGTCTAGGTCTAGAATTAGTGACATCAATCTTGGAAGACTAATGCGTGCAAACAACAAAATCGTAGTAAATATGTGGTTTCAGCAAAAGTGGGTGTGGTCAAGCAAACGTGTGTGTGTGTGTGTGTGTGCCCTCCCCCCCAGAAACAAATCCTGTATAAAGCCCTGTGTATCATCAATTTATTTACCCATTTCAATTAGGTTCCCTAATGATATCACTTTTCCATTTAAATTAGGTTGTGTCTGACATCACAGCTAATATGTTTATTTGGTATAATTGTTGACGTTGTGCCATTCTTTAGCTAAGCAGTAGCTGTGACACTCTACACTTTCACACACACTTGTTCACTGGATATACCAACACAAGACTAACTTTCATGACTTGACTAATGGACAATGGATTTTCAAGCAAGAACAATACTGTTGCATAGAGCTATAACTATGACAAACGACGCATTTTACTATTGCTGCTAATTCAAATAAAAAATGAACTCCTAAGTTTGTAAGACATAAGGGTAAGACTATAAACTGTGCGGTAATTCCATGTTTTTTGTTTGTTTTTGTTTTTTATTTGTTTGTTTTTGTTTTTTATTTGTTTGTTTTTGTTTTTTGTTTGTTTGTTTGTTTGTTTGTTTTTGTTTTTTAAGTCAAATAGTTGCGGAGAGTGGTTACTATGGCATTGAAACCCCTTACTATATGTGACCGTCTACGGGAAAACCGGGCACAACGCGCCGTGCGTAAATATCGAGAAAAGATCAATCGATTTCTTAAAAATGTATTGTTTCAAGCCCACGGAAGGGAACGGTTAGGTCTATTATAGTGGGAACGACTTAAGCTACGACGATAAAACTTGGAGAGCTCAATATCTGGACGCCGACAACTCTGTAAGTGCAAAAAAAAATTTTTCGAAGGGTGCCGCGTTGTGCCCGGTTTTCCTGTAGACGGTCACATATGTCGTTTAAAAACTCGGCCGTTTAACTAACAAATAACTATATTGCCTTTAAAGTCAAACAGTAGCGGCTAGTGGTTACTATGGCATTGAAACCCCTTTACTGTGTATACATAATTTAAAAACTCTACGGTTTTTTAGTTGCTGGAATTTGAAGTTAAAATTAATCACAACTCTGTAGTTTTATGTACCAAACTAGGGAGGCTCGCTCGCCATTTGTGCTCAAGTACACCACTAGTAGTAGTAATAGTAGTAGTAGTAGTAGTAGTAGTAGTAAGCAGTAGTAGTAGTAGTAGTAGTCAGTAAGTTTCATTGCATGTGAAAATACCTGGTACCTCTATCTCTACTCTTCCTCTCTCTGGAGTAGCTATGTTATAGTTAGAAGAAGTTACATACATGTATAGTTATTAGCTGCTGAAAGTCAAGCTGAAATTGTACTAGCTGTACTGCTAATTTTATTTTAAATGGGGTAGTTAGAGTAGAAATAGCAATTATCCATCCTTTCAGTAGTGAACAGTATCAGTAAATAGAATAATAAATGGACTAATATCAGTTGTAAAGTCTCTAATCAATTTAAATAAGGAACAGAAATGGATTCTTGCTAATAGCAAATATTAAGTAGTAAATGCATTAACTACTCACCACATCTGGTTAGTTTAATTAACCCTCAGCACGCATGCACGAGAGGGTTATAGTAGTTGTTCTGTCTGTTTGTTTGTCTATCTGCCTGTCTGTCACGCTCTGACTTTGGAGATTACTGACTTAAATGTTGATTTAGGTATGAACTTACTCAGAATGACAATGTAGGACCTTTCATTTGTGCTACTTTTTTAAACTTCGGGCTAATTGTTGAGAAAACGCGAAGCTTTCAGCTCCACGTAGGTACCAGCTTTTGTGGGTAAAGCCCCTAGCGTCATGTCATAATCACATGAGCAAATAATTTCTTGCAACCCACGGTGTAGTTTGCTTTATGCTCAGGGAAGTTAACGGAGTTAAAAGAAGTAAAGTTTCACGTAGAAAATGTATACCGGTGAGTATTTCTTGCCTGTTTAGCTTCTCTTATGAAGACAGCGTTTCCATGAACCATTTTCATTGCTTGAGCTATATTGACGCCTGATTAAAATAGCTAACAGATTGCTTGTTTTTTGGTGTGTGATTATATTGCAATAGCTAGGTAGTGTTGAGTAGCCTGAGGGTTCGCACTAGCTAGGCAGTGTTGAGTAGCCTGAGGGTTTGCACTAGCTAGGTAGTGTTGAGTAGCCTGAGGGTTTGCACTAGCTAGGTAGTGTTGAGTAGCCTGAGGGGCACTAGCTAGGTAGTGTTGAGTAGCCTGAGGGTTTGCACTAGCTAGGTAGTGTTGAGTAGCCTGAGGGGCACTAGCTAGGTAGTGTTGAGTAGCCTGAGGGTTCGCACTAGCTAGGCAGTGTTGAGTAGCCTGAGGGTTTGCACTAGCTAGGTAGTGTTGAGTAGCCTGAGGGTTTGCACTAGCTAGGTAGTGTTGAGTAGCCTGAGGGGCACTAGCTAGGTAGTGTTGAGTAGCCTGAGGGTTTGCACCTTTAGTGTTTTAGTTTTATTTTATTTATTTATGTTATTATATTATTATTTTTTTTTTTTTTGTATTTATTTATTTTTTTATTATTTTTTAAATTATATTATTATTATTTTTTTTTTAAATTGTTATTATATTATAAGCAAACAATGCAATATTTAATTAATTAATTTTTTATTTTATTTATTAGTAATTTATTAACGAACATATCATCTTCATTCTTCGACACCTGCTCAAAGCACCAGTCTAGTATTTTTAGTAATCTACCGCACCTTGAATACTATTAACACATCAATGGAACTACATACCATCTATACCTCTATTCTGTCATTAATGACGGCCCTAGTCAACATCATGCTTTTATATATCAGCCATCACTCAATCTTGTATTTCTACCAGAAGAAGATTAAGCAACATCGATCAAAACGTCGTCGTAAACCAGACGTGAGTAGTCTGTAAATTTAATATTAGCTGTAACGCATCAAAAATGATTCTCCGAAATCATGTAACAGCAAATGTGCTGCAATAAGGCCAGAAACAATTTTATATCACAAGCAAACTTCTCCATGGCAAACAGCTAGCTATAATTACTTTTAGTGATAAAACCAATTAAATAAAGACCAATCATCAGATATACTCTAAGTGCAAGCTTTGCTTATTCTTAGAACTGAGAGACCATCTATAGACAAGAAATACAGGTGACTCTTCCTTTACTCTTGTTGTTGTCTTGCACCCCCACTCCTCACTGGCTGCCATTGCTCCCATAGATTCAGATCACATGCAAACCCATTTCAGCAGATGATTTCAAATGATGACAATTTTTTTGTCGGGTTTTCCGTTATGGTATAGCAAATTAAAACTGATTCATTGAATGTCCTACTGATGAAAGTGTATCACAGGTTTAGTCTGATTCATTGAATTTCCTACTGATGAAAGTGTATCACAGGTTTAGTCTGATTCATTGAATGTCTACTGATGAAAGTGTATCACAGGTTTAGTCTGATTCATTGAATGTCTACTGATGAAAGTGTATCACAGATTTAGTCTGGTTCATTGAATGTCTACTGATGAAAGTGTATCACAGGTTTAGTCTGATTCATTGAATGTCTACTGATGAAAGCGTATCACAGGTTTAGTCTGATTCATTGAATGTCTACTGATGAAAGTGTATCACAGGTTTAGTCTGATTCATTGAATGTCTACTGATGAAAACGTGTCACAGGTTTAGTCTGATTCATTGAATGTCCTACTGATGAAAGTGTATCACAGGTTTAGTCTGATTCATTGAATGTCCTACTGATGAAAGTGTATCACAGGTTTAGTCTGGACTACTAAACAAATTTTAAAAAAGTTTAAAAAGTGCTGTCAGTTAACATTCTACAGTTTTTCTTGCTTCATCTGACTCTCTTCTATTGTCTTCACCTTTGCTGAGGCTGATTCCTGCACTTGCTTTTTCTTTATGGTCAAGCAAAGGTTCTGTATCACCAGTTCCAGTATCACCAGTTCCAGTATCACCCGTTCCAGTATCACCCATTCCAGTATCACCCGTTCCAGTATCACCCGTTCCAGTATCATCAGTTCCAGTATCACCAGTTCCAGTATCACCATTTGCAGCATCATCTGTTTCATGGTTAACTTCTTCTTTATCATTTAATTCCAAATCAGTTGGACCATTTGGGACTGGCTCATCGGGAACATCATGGCTGACTGCTACAGTCACCTTCAGGACTTCGGTCTTACAGATGTCTGGTCTTGTAGGGTTGCCAGTGGGTTGATCTACTTGTTGAGTCTTGTCTCCATCTTCTTTGTTTGCAGGATTACCATAGATCTCACCGGATATACTGCTGTGGGCTGGAGATATTTCTTCTACTTTTACAGCAGGCTGTTTGGTTTTTTTCACATTGGGCATAATCATCATTGGAGATATATAGTCATAGTTGTTTGTTTCCAAGCGCGCTTTTATCAGTGTATCAAGCTTTTCATCAAACCTAGCAAAACAGCATTCGAAAAAATCAATGAGAAACTTTAAGTTATTTTCTTCTCTTTTTTCCCTTTCTTTTCAGTGAATTACTCTATTTAATATAGTCCCCATATATAATTTATAAAATGTCTGCAAATAAATAGGATACAACTAAAAGTGACTAACTTGGGTTTCCGTATGCCCCAGTAGTAGTAGGACGCCGCCCACCCAGCAAATACTCCGACCACGATCATCACAGGTAGTAATCCACCCAGCAAGTATGGCAGTATCTGCCGGTTGTCCTTTCCTGTTGGCCCTGCATAAAATCAATCAAAAAATGAGTTAATACTGCAGTAGGTTTCAAATCAAAGAAAGTTCCACCATTAGCTATGATAACCGCAAGAACTTTTAAACTACTTATTATTGAGTTGAATGAGTTGTTTTAGTAGCACAAAGTCTGAAGACATTTGGTTTTTATGAAGTTTATATTGTAGTACTAAACATACGGCAGATCACTCGATCAGATCCACAGAGAATGTCATTCTCCTTCTTGTGTATGCTGCTGTTGAAGTTAGTCCACCTGATAATTGCCAGAGGATAGCAGCAATCATGCCCCGTAGCTACTATAAAGTTACACGTATAATTTAGTGTACATACTCTCCAGTATGAGGCAATGAACTTACTTTTCTTCCCAGCAGCAGTTTTGAACGGTCTACATGTTCCCTTATAGCACATGATTGAATCAATACCGTATTCTGAGACGCACAGAGGCTGCTCCAAGCGATTGTCAGTACATACTTTATTCATCCTCCCACATTTCACTTCTCCTACAGAGCAAGGTGATGAAGAAACCCCGAGAAGGCAAGCCACCAACAGGAACACGTTAAGAAACATTTATTGATGCATTACTGAAAGCTATAGAGTGAGTTGTTTTTATGCTAATGTTGTCAGTGTGTGTATGTGTATTTACTATGAATGGCGTATTAGTATCCATCTATTAATGGATTAGTCAGTGAGTCAGCCCAGCAATAGTTCCATAGTATACTGATCTACAAAGACTGGTAGCTAGAGACTGTAGTAGGAACAAATCAGAAGGGGGAAAAAAGGTAATGAACAACGAAGTAGGTAAGGTGAAGGTGTAATTGGGGGGGAGGGGAGGTGTTATGCTGCCTCACTCAAGATATTGACTTCACCCAACAAGTCTTATAACAGCCTCGATCTCAGCTTTGATTTCTAGTCAGTTGAATGGTTAGAGGCAAGAATGTACAGCCAATAATTACCATTGGAAGGATAAGCTGGCTTGCATGCTCATTCTACAAGTCTGAGAAACAGTTGAATTTAAATGCTAGACAGCCCACTTGGTGGTGAATTAAACATGTCATATTGGTGAGTAGTTATTGGTAACATCACACAAGACTTTTTTTTATGCATCTCTTTCTCTAGCTTCTTTCTTCTTGGCTAGATACTTTAATATTTTTCTTCTTTTCTGTCATCTTTGCCTCAAATCTCTTGTGTCAGGTTTAATCCCACATCATTCCAGCACATCTCCTTCCAGCATATCTCCTTCCAGCACATCTCCTGTTTATAACAAGGTGGTTAACTCTCCAAACCTCTTTACACTTTTTGTGAGACCATGTGCTGCTCCTCTGCTTTCACCTGTTCCCCTGTCTCTTCATGTGCCCTTGGCACTAACTCCTGTGCCACATATTCATTGATTTTAAAGTGAGTCTCTTTAAGTCAATAGTATGATTGCGTCAAAAAAGAAAGTAATAATAATAGCAATGGCTCTCTCCTCTAAGTGTTCCATTGAAGCGTAATCTTCTGCATAAATCAACTCTTCTCCAATGTATAAGGATATATGCCAAATTGACACAGACATACTATACTGCACTAGCCCCACCTACCATGGCTGTGGGAATGACATAAGTAATCAACACTTCATTGTATGGATTACTTATGTTAGATGGCGCAGTTGTATCGTGTGCATCAAACACTTGAATCAGTTGTCACTGATAGTGTAGCATTAATGATGCACTTATCGGAGTATGAGAAAATGTCAGCTTGTATCAACTGCTCAGGTCACAAGACTCCATAGCTACAACCTAATTAGCAGGAGAGACAGTCCCAATCAATGAATTACAGACTTCTAGTGCATTATGTGTAAATGACTCAACTCAGATTGACTGCAGTCAACACTTCTTAGAAAGAACTTGAATTCTACTGCCATACTGTTGGTTTGTTCTTCCTCTGTGTTATAATGAGTTCCCATGTAATTGAATTGTAAGTCTCACCATAGTGGCTATCTTGTTTACTATTGTTTTAAATGTTACTTCCTATGGCTCAGGCAGTTTCCCTAAAAAGGGTTAGTAAAAGTTTATGGCTGCATTAACCGATAGCACAAATACAATGATGATTCTATCTCAATACCTTCTTTGCTTTCTAATCGTACTTTGTGTGAAGAACTCTTGCTGTGAGAGTTGCAATCTCACTCAGTTAAATAGAGTGAGACTAGACAGACCAGGACGTGCTGGAAAACTAGAGGTCTGTGTGAGAGCTTCACCTGGAAATCATTCTGCATTACAATGGAGAAATATTTGTAGTGAAAATGTTGAAATTGAGGCAAGAATTTTATGCCGCCAATTAGGCTACAGAAATGGAGGTAAGAAAATAATTAACTTATATTCTTTCTTTAATGAAGGTACTGTCATTATTTAGGAGAGAAAATTATATTTTATGAGGACGTTAGTGGCTTAAAAACTATACACTGTAGGACTTCAGTAAACTATACACTGTAGGACTTCAGTAAACTATACACTGTAGGACTTCAGTAAACTATACACTGTAGGACTTCAGTAAACTATACACTGTAGGACTTCAGTAAACTATACACTGTAGGACTTCAGTAAACTATACACTGTAGGACTTCAGTAAACTATACACTGTAGGACTTCAGTAAACTTGGTTCGTAATCTGCAACGATGTGCAGCAGACAATTTAAACAGTATTCCAACTTGTCATCAGAAACTGGGAGTAATTTGTAGTGAGTTGTGCACAAATTTAGAGCTAAAACAAAAATAGCACATGTATCACGTAATTATTGCTGATTTACAAAGTTGAATTGATACACTTGTGCAAAGAATAGTCTGGTTCTTTCAAATAACTTGCCATGTTGCTCACACACACACATACACACTAGGGGACTGGTCACTGGTTAAATAACTAGACATGGCCTGTCTTTATTATTCACTCCTGTCACTTGTAGCTTCATTCGTTGAGTTAAGAGTTCAGTGGAGTAAACCTCATTGATGCTGGGGCTGAAGAATTTAGTAGCTGCTTTCTCTTTGTAAACAAAGTAAAGAGAAAATAACATAAGGGATCAATTAAGAATTTGCTATAGGTAAAGTGCTCTTCTCATCCAACGCGTCAACAGCCAATGAATAAGTCGTGTTTTACGGTTAAAATTTCATTTCCATCAAGAAAATGTTTAAAGGTTTTTACCTTTTGTTTAAAAGCTTTATTATCTTTCATCTGCCATATTGGCATTCTCCTTTGTTTTGTGTATAGCTGCATGATAGTATTTGGTAATCCAATAACCTGCAGCTTCTGTGGTTTGTTTACTATGTACAGCTTTGAATTTCAGGTACCACAGCACTTTCCTGTTAAATAGTACTATCAAGACCTTTGTTCCCCACGCAGAGACAGAATTAATCTTATTACTTAAGCAGTTTGGACTTAGTACAGGTAGGAATGCTAGGAAGTTGGAAGAAACTATACAAACAAGAATACCAGAAGCTCTGCCTTTGTAATTAATAGCAATTAAGTTATATTTCTACCACCTTGCATTAGTATCAGATTAGCAAATTGTTCAAAGGCTGGATAGTTACTGATACTTTAGAGGGGTGCAATAAGTTGTTTACAGTAACTTCCTAACATCATTTTGTTAGTGAATCAGCACATCTTTATACCTTGGTAAACTCAAGGGTAGAGAGACTCCAAAAACTCTAGATATATGTAACTGTAACCCACCACTCATGACATGTATTACTTCTTCCAAATGCACTCACATTAGTTTTGTAGCTAAATATGTAATATAGATAACGATACCAGTAGCTTCTTATAACTAATCAATTTCATTTGTTGCGGTATTCTTGACACATTCACTACATGTGTCAGAGACACACACACTTGAGGCTAATGAGCAGGAATGGTAGCTAACAACATAGAACAAAATATTTAAATTTAACTAAGAACTTTTAAAAATAATTTTAGTTTAATTTTTTTTCATTGGCTCTATGACTTTTAGTTTAATTTTAGATTATCCTATGTGAAATTTAGTTCGACCAATGGTAGTCCCAGGAAGCAAAACCCTAACTTTGATGACTTGAATTTAAAAAAAAAATTGAATTAAAAAAACAGCAAAAAAGCTAAAACTAAAACTAAAATAGAAGTTAGTAAATTTGAAAAACTAAAACTAAAACTAGAATTTAAATTAGTACATTGGAAAAACCAAAACTAAAAATTAAAATTGTTGTCTTATAGTGAAAATCTAAAACTAAAATTAATCTTGAAATATTTTTTGTCAAAAAAACAAAACAACAACTAGCTATAACTAAAACTCAAATGTTCAACCAAAGCAACATTAATGCTATCATAATGTTAATACTATAGCAACAAAGATATTGTAATTCTGCAGTTAAGAAATCACACAATCTTGTATAAGTTACAGTATATTTTTATCAAAGCTGCAAAAATGGACAGTGGGACCCATTTACAAGCTGTCAGCTGGCATCAACTGGTACGGTACGGTCAGATGTCTCAACACGAGCAAAACTCCATAGCAGCAACTAATTCAGCAGTCGAGACATTGACTTCTAGTTTGTGTGAATGATGTAACTATAACTCTATTGCCATAGCTACTGATTCTTATCATCTTGTTCTCTCCCCAGCAATCAATTTGTTTGACATGCTAGTCAGAATGATACAACTGTGTTTGTAAATACAGCACTGCTCTTATCTCCCTCCTAATAATTTTTTAATTATTGCCATATTTAAATGTAACTCAAATTTCTTCCTATCCTCTGTATATGGTATATCTATAGTATTTTTTTTTGTCTTCTTTTTTCCCCATATTGTTTTTAATTTTTCTTTATGACCCTTCTGTGTTACCTCAATTTACCTACAATATACTTTTAGTTGCTCTAATAATTAGCTATGATTGAATGAATCGTTCCCGAGTCTGTCGGTTGTGTTGGTGCAAGTCTCACCCAATACTCCAATAGAGAAGTTATATTTTTTGGATATTCAAAGTAAGACACATAATATATCAAGTACACTGCCACTTGGGAGGTCTTACAGGCTAACAGAAATGTCTGGTTTGCTGAATAAATGACTATAGCTATCTACCTTCTTCTGTTGGTGAATCACAGCTTCATTAGAACTAGTCTTACTGTCAAATTGATTTAGTGAGTTTGACCATCTTGGAGATATGGCACCTCAATCAGTCACTAATTCCATTCAACAGCAACTAATTCAATTTAACAGTAATAAGACTAGTTCTAATGAAGCTATGATTCAACAACAGAAGATGAAGTAGATAGTCACAGCAAACTGGAAATCTTGGTAACTTCTACTTTCTCATGGTTTCACAGATGAAGCTAGACTTGAACGGTGCATGCAAGATTACACGATATGGCAGTTTGGATTTCTTGTCCAGGTTGAGAAGACACACTACATGCATTACATAAGCTTGCTTCTTCCACAATCCTTATGCTCTCCAGCCATTTCTTCACCACCACTACACAGGAGTACACACTGAACAGAGTGAGTATCAAGCCTTATCCATCTAATCCATACCAGGAGTAGCTTCTCAATCCACTAATGAAGAAGTGCTATACCTTCAATCATAGTGTGGCGTGAATGATTTAGTTTACCCATTTATCTGGTGTGAAAGACTCTTTCTCTCTTTTAAGTGAAGCATTTAATTGTGCAAGTAGCTATGTAGCTAATGCATATCAATTACATTTTTCAAAACTAAAAATATGATTTTTAGAAAAAAGTCAAATCTTGTCCTTTGTGCTAATACACAGTACTGTATTTCACCTTTTCACATTTGTAGCTTCATCTTATAGCTATCTGGTAATGGTTGTCATCTTGGCTTGCTGGAGGTCGAGTTGATGCATCATATATAGGGTTATCAATCTGAGGGCTGCCCCGTTCTTCCGTTAATCTATATAATAAATATTATTGAAGGACATTATATGATATTACACTAGCCACATACCACCATGACTGTAGCCCAAGTAACGGCATACTGTTGTGGCTATATCCTGACTCATACTGCAGACATTCTTCCATTCATAAAGTCCCTGGCTTCCCCAGCATATTTCCAGCTTCCCAGCATACCCAGGTCTGTCCAGTCTCACTTCATACAACTGGCTAGTTCGGCATCTCTCACAGCTTGACACTCTCACCATAAGCAAGAATACTGTATGTTTGATTGGCCTTCATGTCCGCACTGAATTCTGAACCAAATAATAAAATCTCTTACTCATTTATTAGAGAAATGTCAGCCATGCTGGAAGTTAAAAAATAGTAAATAAACCTTAAATATGCTGACTATGCATAATCATAGCTGTGAGGGGAAAATCCAAGCAAACTCTGTTCTTTCAAGATCTAGTAATACTGACCAGTGGAGAACTGCCTGGTTTGAGTTTTGAGATTCTCCTAGTCAGTGTAATGAAGTGTTGCAACTTCAACTTCTTCTTCATTCATAAATGCACTTTAGTTATGAGACTCTATAAAGTCTTCAGTCTACCCAATCAGTTCCAAAAAGGTGGCAATTTTGATGAATGACTAGTATTTGAATCTCTCATCAAAATAAAAGTCAGAATCAATTTCATATTAATTTCTAATTTAACAAAAAACAGCTGTTTTATTCAATAAGTGGTGATGGTGGGGGAGGGGGGGTGGAGATAGGGGAGGGGAGTTGTGATAAAGTTTCCTGATGGGGGAGGGGCGGATAGGGAAGGGGGGAGGGGCAGATAGGGAAGGGGGGGGGTTGTGATAAAGTTTCCTCTGCTGCAAGCACTCTGTCAAGTTCTACTGTAAGAAATAATAGATAAGTGGTATGTGTCATAATTTCAGAGTAAGATGCATGTGTTCTTTGTTGAACAGGCAGCTTAGACAGCAGTTGATTTTATTGCAAAGTATTGTAGCATTTAAAGTGAATAAAATATTTTATAAAGGCATCAGCCCATCCAAATTCCTCCATTCGACAACCCTCAGAAGCTATTTGTAAGGATCTGATGCCTGTGATTTTGTCGCTTCAAATAAAAGTTGTTTCACAATAATTACTAGGAAATTGTCGTGGGATCCTTTGAAGATAAACTAAACAGTTTAGATTAAGACTTAAGATCTCACAACAAACATGAAACTTAGTTAATAAGTCAAACTGGATAGACAGAAATAGCTATTTTTCTGTAATTATTATTAGAAAGTTTGATTTGGTATGACTTATTCAAGAACTCAATTATATTCTGAAGTTTGGGCTAAGCATAAAACTAACTGAAAGATCTGCTAAATAACATAAAATTAGAAATAAATGTTGAATGACTTGTGCAGTTCGTAGGTATTTTTCTAAAAATAATGTTTAATTTTGGATACAAAACATCTGACAGCTCTAGAAAGAATAAGATATCTTTGTGTGGTGTGCGGGGGAAGTAGTCCACTTCTAGCTGCTCTGTTGTGCCTTCCCTACAATCTACAAGTTCAGGGGCTGCTACCCAATCCCACCTTCTTCCCAGATATGTCTCCACCAGTTCTTCAAAACAGTTTCAGGACAACTTCCTCCTGCCTTGATGACCCCTCAACCAGATTGCCCCAGTTAACAAGGTTACTGACCGAGTTACAGTATTAAAGTTGCACCAAGGTCTAGCCTGTATTACAATAAATACTAAAAAAGTGGCCTATGGGATGCAATGACTAAAATACCTTGCCACTCCCAGGGTGAAACATAAAAAGAATGACCTACTGGGCATGAGTAAAGAGTATGGTCAACACCCAGTAGCTAAAGTAAATGAAATAAAAGGTGAACACTAAAAACAACCAAAGCTAGCTATGTTCATGATTTACACACATCATTCCTTTAGTGAAGGAGATTCCTTCACGTGGTTCTTCCCAAGTACTGAGCTCATATTTTTTCAATTCCATTCCCATCGGTCTTAGAGTCATGCAATGCACCACCAAGAGATTCCCTAGATAAGACTGAAGGTGAACAGATAAAGGCATGTGAAATGGATATGACCTGCACTCGTGCACTACTACTAAGTAAGGGTCACAGGATGTAAGAAACTGCTATTGACGTCATCTTTTTTAAGCATATACAGTTTGTTGAGGTTCTTATCATAGTCCCCAAATATATACCCAATCTAACAGACTAGGAGGACAAGGTAGTTCTTGAAGTGCATTAAGTCTCATGCTAATAGTATTTATCTAGTCCACTGAACCCAGCTCTTATTCAGTTCAACCTGAATCTCTATCCCAGAACATAGATTCATCTGCATGACCTTCCATGGAGACTGGTTCAACCTTTCCATGGTTTCCTGAATAAGGAGGTTTACAATTTGTTTTGGGCAGGAATATCTGCTCATGTGGCTTGACATATCACTTTTGTGGAAATCAACAAACCCTCTCTAGTGGTAAACATTGATCCATCCAATTTATATACCTGCTTATGAAGACAACTTGTACACATCCTTTGGAACCAGTCTTCCGAAGTTTCCAAGTTGTAAGTTCTCACTAAAGATGGCACTAAAAATATAATTGTTTACAACTTGCCATCTGTTAGAGGTTCATGCTGACGTGACCAATGATTAGGATGGCTCAGTTAGCTAGCTACTCGTGGGATGCAGTAACAACAGTGAAGGATTCTAGTTCTATCAACTGTTTTGTTTACTGATGACTATTCATGCAAGTTGGGTTTTCCCAATGACTATCATTTAAATAATCAACTGATATGTAAGTAAAGGATAGCTAATTATATCTAGTAGTTATTAGTTAGCTAAGGAAATGCCTAATCTCGAATGTTTTTAATGAGAGACAGAAATGCCTGGCAATATCATTCTTTTAATAATTGCTTGTAACTTTTTATTAAGTGTGATATAATGTGTGATATAATGTGTGATATAATGTGTGATATAATGTGTGATATAATGTGTGATATAATGTGTGATATAATGTGTGATATAATGTGTGATATAATGTGTGATATAATGTGTGATATAATGTGTGATATAATAATATGTGTGCTGGCATATTTTGTATAGTGTCAACTAGTTACAAATGACTAAAAATGGAGAGGGGATTGTCTTCCAATATCTTGTTAAGCATAAACTTAATAATTTGCTTGCACTAATTAAACCCTTTCATCCACTTCTGAGTCTTGACATTTCTTTGTCCCGTCTTCTTGTTGACCCTGACTCACAGGTACTTCATAGCTCTCCACACTAACACTGTCTTCTCTAAATCCCTCATAGTTGACAACAAGTCCACGATGTTGCATGCTCACTGGATTGGAACCTTCGCTCTGTGGTGGGTCTTCAAGCACATGATAATCTCTGTCATCTTCTATCTGGTAAAGGTTGTCATTGTTAATCTCGGAATGGTGTTCTTGCCGTGTCATATGCTGAGTGTTCATTGTAGGTGTGCCATAGACCGGGTTAGCGAGGTGGGAGTCATTTCTCTTCACTGCAATCCTGGGATATCACACTAGACTTATGGTTAGCTCAATATTTTATTAACTATATAATTTATGTATTTCTTAGTCTAACAAATCTCCTTATATTTAGCGCTGTTTTCGTTAACTAAAACTATGACCAAAACCCCTTAGTTTTGGGGTATTTTACTTTTGGTAAGAATAAAACTAAGCTGTAGAGAACACGAAAAAACTAAAACTAAATATTTTAGAAGACAGTAAAATTCAATAGCTAATAACTAAAACTACCAGTAGAATGGATGACAAAAACTAAAACTAAGCATTCAAGATATTTGTTTAGTATGAATTACTAAAACTAAGTAAGTCTGGAATCTCTAAACCAAAACAACACTGCTTATATTACTATTACTACTATCACAAATGATTAAAAAATACATAATATATAATGAAGAAATCAAGAGTGAATGAAAAACGAAAAAAGATATCAAGTGTATAAATGTGCAGAATCGAACGGTTTCTGCACGATAAGAAATGCTTGACCAAGCACCTCTACTAATGCTCTATCACTACTGCTAATGTTACTACTACTACTACTATTACTACTACTACTACTATTACTATTACTACTACTATTGCTACCACTACTACTACTTTTGATGTTATAGTGCTGAGTTTGAATAAAAATAGAAGCAACTATTAAGTGCTTACCTGTAGGAGTTAGCTTTATTGTGATAAAAAACCAAACCTACAAATAGCCCCACAGCTATTATTATTAGCAGTCCAAGAGCTCCTCCAAGAACCAGTCCTATTACAGTACCACCGCAGTAACCTTCTGTGTTGTTTTGGGAGTTATTGAAGACATCATTACTGCTATTCAAATCAGAGTTTATCTTGCTCTCTGTTTTAGTAGCTATTGCTTGTTGATCAGAAGATGAAGGTACAATAATTGGCATGGAAGTGGATTGAACAACACTAATTAATTCTACAAAATAAAAATTTCACATAATTGTTACACTTTCCAATATAGTCTTTTATTCTCGTTACTCTTATACTCTTACATTGTCATATACATGACTGGCTTTACATTATTACCATGCAGGTTAAAGAATCTCAATATGCCATTCAGTTACTATAATATCATACTAATGAATGAAATTATACAATTGACTGGATTAATGACACGCTCCACTGATTGAGCTACACCAGTGCAACAGTGTTCATCCCAATGATTCAACAGCTACTATTGTCATATTCTTTGTCTTGACTCTAAATTTGCACACAACTTACTACAAATTACTCCCAATATCTGATCACAGTCATTGTTTGAATCTGCTATACATCCTTGCAGATTATGAATTGTGTCTACAGTATACTCACAGTATATGATGTTTAGGTCATTAACTGCTTCAGAGAAGAAAATGTTCTCTCCTACATATTTGAATACTCTCATTAAAGAAGAGAATTGGTTAGTTGTTCTCTTACCTCCATTATTATAGTCTAATTCACTACATATAGTTCTTGCCTCAATTTCAACATTATGACTACAAACATTCCTCCACTCATACATAGGTCGTGTTCCACGTTGAGTATATCTCACACAGACCTCTAGTCTTCCACCATGTCCTGGTCTATCCAGTCTCACTATATTTAACTGACTGTGATTGCATTTCTCACAGCAAGAGCTCTTCACACAAAGTAAGATTAGAAAACAAAGAAGGTATTGCGATAGAATCATCATTCTGATTGTCTCGGTATCAACTTGAATGGCCGTAAAATAGTTTTGAGGAAGCTGCATCAGTGAAAGTGAAAGTTAAAACATTGTAAACAGCAACCATCCTTCCTCAGACGGGTACTAGCTGGTAGGCATTCCTTAGACGGGTACTAGCTGGTGCCACTCCTCAGTAGGGCCTGCCATATTATGCTCGAAATTTTTAGAATTATTCTTTTTTTTTAATTCTAAAAAATTGAGTTATTATTCCAAAAGAATAGTATATTATTCTAGAAATTTTCGTATTATTCTCTTATTATTCTAATTAGAGAAATAAGTGAAATGGTTGATGATTGCTGTACAGCTAGCTGTATAGAGTTGGTACATTGTGAAATGAATGAGTAAAACTATCAGTCTCTTACTGAATTATTCAATATGAAAGATTCTATATAGCTAGCTAATCTTTCAGTGAAAATCTTGAACATCCCGTAAAAATGTTCAATGAATGGAAAAAAACATGCTCTGCTGCAGTTGAAAAAAGTTCAATTTTGAGAAACCTTAAAAAACATTTGGGGAAAACGTGGATTACCGGGTATTAGAGAATTTTAATATGCTCAGCAGTGGATCCACATTTTCTTCCCTTCACATTCGTAGGTCGACTGGTAATAATATACTTTTTTCTGTCAATTCTAATGCAGTATGATTGTTGAGTTGCTCAAGAAGAGAGAATCCATTTAGCATAATTCTCGATATGACTTGCTGACTCTGAGCCTGACTGACAGCTCTCCCAGTATTCAATTTTTTTTTTCATTTTGGAAATAAAATAACAGAATGGCCAACACTAACCCAGCTGCTTTAATCAAGTAATGAAGATCTACCTCATAACCACATTTCTACACGTTTGTCCTTTTTATTTTTTCCCTTTATTATTCTCCTAAATACCCTTATTATTCTAGAATTATTTCACTATGCTATTACAAGTCTATTATTCCAGAAAAAATGCTAGCATAATCTGGCAGGGCCTAATCCTCAGACGGGTACTAGCTGGTAGCCATTCAGTCATGCAGCAAGAGCTGGTGTCGCATATAGCTAGAGACTGAATAAAAAAACTGCAAAATCATTCAGTCATTTACTTCGCTCTGACTCCTGTGGGCGATGATAGACTGGTACTCACCCACTACTAGCTAAACGACTAACAACTCTTTCACTGAACTAACTAAATATTCACCTGTTGGTTTAATTAATCCTTTTTGGTAAGTATCGACAATAGTATATGTTTGACAGGATGTAAATGTGACCACAGAAATAATTGATATGATGATGATACCATACTCCTTTGACATAACTTTTGGAAGCAGAGTCCACACAGCTAATAAAAAACCAAGACCTTCTAGCCTATGACAATTTAAAGAATTGGTGTTATAAGGCAGATCCTCAAGCCTATGCAAAGCAACCAACCAAGTAGGACATTAAAAAAAAAGCATAAGCTTTTCTGTAACTATGATTACAGATATTTAGTTCCCTTGATTCTGATGTATTTGCACCTCAAATAGATAACACAATGCCCAGAGTATTACAGCTGCCATCAAAGTTCATAAGAAGCAGCAACAAAAGTCTGCATTAAATACTGGTCCCAGATTTTGAGTCTGTCAATCTGCCATTGTATCTAGTGAGATACATATGGGTACAAGTACCATGACCTGAATTTGAGTGCTGCACAATGTGCAATCAGTCATTAATTAGGTACTAGCAAGCTTGTAATGGTTGCAAAGTGATATAGATCCTTGTTCTGGCTCACCCTGCAAGGGTAACAAACTCACCACTCAAAGTGGCTATGGTACTCAAACTTTCAGTCATGGCAGAGAAAACCAGTAATGATTTTTCCACCAGGATTTTAGGGGACACGAGGTTGTATCCTGAAAGGCTTATGAGAATGCAACTCTAGAAATTTTGAAACAAATACATTCTTGCACTTATGTATACTAAGGTTCCAGGATAACAAATAGCAAACTTGTAAAGTGTTAGGATGACTTTATGGTTATCATTGTTGTTATGTTGTTGTTGCTATTGTGGTTGTAGTTTAATTGCATAGATCATTTTGTTATACACTGTAGTAGCTACATTGAAATGATTTACAATTTTAATATTAAATTGCTGCTTTCAATTCAACTTGCAGAAAAGTCCCAAACATATCTTTCCGCTGATGTCTTACAGTGTTTATATAGTGCAATTCAAATTAGGATTACATTCTAGCTACTGTATGAAGGAACTGACTCCCTCTTAAGAAGGAGAAGAGACTTAAGTTTCACCTTCCAGAAAATTGAAGGGTTAATAGCTATATAGCTAATGGTTAATTTCAAGAGACTTGTCTGTATAATACAAATACTGTCTATCGAATTACAATTATTTAATTACACTACCAAAAGGTACAATCAAAATAATGGGAACAATCAGACATAAGCAGAGGAGTTGGTTTTAAGACCAGGAAAAAACATTAATTATTATTTTAGAGGATATCAGTTGCTGCCAGAGGGGGAGCCATACAGTGAATCTAGTTTTATAGTGAAATGTGTACTCTAAATAGGTTTGTGTATGTTGAGGAAGTTTTGTAACTATTCAGTTTCATTGATCAGAAAATCTTGACATTCCTTTCTTCATTTTTGTTGACTTCGGTTCACAGGTACTTCATAGCTCTGCATACTGACACTGTCTTCTCTGGATCCCTCGTAGTTACCAGCAAGAGCAGGCTTCTTGTTCCTATAGTTCAAACCTTCACTCTGGGGGGGATCTTCTAGGACCTGATAATCATGATCTTCTTCTACCTGGTAACAGTTGGCATTCATTTCAGAATGGCCGGTCACTGGTTGTGTAATGTTTGAAGGATTCACTGAAGGAGTTGTTGGTGCACCATATACAGGGTTATCAAGGTGGGAAGTGTTATTCTTTTCTGGTATCCTAGATATAAATAATAAGACGATTTAATCATTATTTCTCCCAATTAGTAGCGGTAGAGTATAACCAGATGTAATATCAGGGTTATTACAAGGATAGTCTTTCTTTACTTTTTCCATGCAGATACTAAAAAAATTTTTAAATTAATATACTACTTCCTTACCAGTCAGTGGGTTTTATTTTGTGCATTGAGTTTACCTGTTAGAGTTTACTCTTTTGTGATAATAGCTGAAGCCAACCAGTAATCCCACCACCACAACTATCAATACTCCGAGTACTCCTCCCAGAACACCACCTAGCACAGCTCCACTGCAACTCCCCACACTCTTTGATGTGTTTATCATACCAGCACTGGATCCCAGGGCCTCTTGTTCAGTAGTGGCACTGGATCCCAGGGCCTCTTGTTCAGTAGTGGCAGTGGCAGGTTGTTGAGGGAATGTTGCAGGAGTATTGACTGGGGATGGTGTTGATGGCATATAGTCTGAAAAAAAATTTTCTTCACACTTTAACTTTAATTGTCATCAATTTAAATTATAATACACACTCAACTCCAAGTAGCTATTTTAACTGTGCACTTACTACAAATAACTCCCAACTTCTGACTACACCTGCTTGGCATGATCCTGCATGTTTGCAATACACGTAAGATGGAAATAGGCTGTGAAGAACACTGTATGTCAATGGAGTTTTGGACATTTCCCGTTATGTTAATTTTCTCTCCTAAATGTTGAAAGGAAGTGGATTGATTAACACGCACCAAAAAGTCTTGTTCTGTATGGCATACCTTCATAGTCGTAGCCACGGTTACCACATGCCCATGCAGTAACAATGTCTCCAACGTCATCATTTATGCTACTACAAAGAGTCCTCCACTCAAGAAAGTGGTGTGAAGTAGTATTAGCACATATTTCAAGTCTTCCAGCATATCCTGGTCTGTCTATTCTCACTTGATGCCTCTGAGTAATACTACAGTGTTCACACAAAGAGTTCTCTACCAACAGGAGGAAGAAACAAATAGAAACATTTAGTAGAAACATTTCCAGGTTTGTGATCTGGTTTGAGACTGTAAGCGTTTACTAACTGCAGGAATTGAAAGTAAATTTAAAACAAAACCATCACATGATTCTACTGTGTGATGGTAGTCATGGCCTTTGAATTATCTCTAATTGTGTAACTGGTAAAGTTCCTGCAGACTATACTCACCTTATTCAGTGTATACCAGAGATTGTTGGTTTAATAAGTAGCAATCTACAGGAATCCTGTGGTGAGAAGAGAGAAAGTGACAGAGATTGTTAGTGCAATAGATGGATACGGAATTGTGCAGCCATCCACCCGTATCTCTGTGTGTACACCAGGGTTGTGGCAATTACAGGAGTAAAGTAATCAATTACAATTACAATTACTTTAAATTTTTGCTTCTCAATTACAATTTCAATTACCAATTACACCTTTAAGAACTAATTACAACAAATCTGTTAGCAATTACATACAATTACATCACATAGCCTCCTCAGGATAAGTGGTCATGTAATAGGGCCCACTAAGTTTGTAATTTTGTTTTAATTCAGCCATGTGCTTTAGAACTGACCATTTACCAAAGTGGTTTTTGACCCCAACTACTTGCCAATTACAGGTATGCAATTACAATTACAATTACAATTACTGCAGATGGTGTAATGATTACAGCTAATTACAATTACCAATTGCAATTACCACAACACTGGTGTACACTGACACTGTCATCACTGTATCCTTCATGCTTGCCATCATTTCTCTATGAGTGTGAGAGAGTTTACAGCACCTGGTAATCACATTCATCTTTCCACTAGGTAAGGGTTGGAATTAGGTTAATTATAGATGGTTGCACAATTTGTCAGGCAATTGAAGGGAACAGAAGCAGATGTAAAATGAGAGCTATTTCTTCTGTCATCCTATGCATTGTTTGCTGGTTGTCTATTGTGCATATAAAATGGATACTTTTGTTTTTAGTACAGCCATCACAATACTTTTGCAAAGTCAATTCCTCCATTTTTTGACAAGTTTAGTTCAGCCATCATTTGCATGCTTGTAGTAAGTTAAGTTTGATCATCTCTTGTTTGTGATATTGCTGATTTGAGACAAGAAGCTATTTTGAACTGTTACCGGGATACGACAGAAAGTATTGAAAATGTTTTACATGGCAGATAGTAAACAAATCATCACATGATTTTGCTGAGTAGACTGCAAGTGGCTAATTATGTAACTGAGTACCACGTGCTACTATACAGTCCCATTTCTACAATCAGTGTTTGCCCACTGGCATGACTTTTCTCTCACACAACTAACTACCTGTTGCCATGATGACGTTCACTAAGACCTCATTTTGTATTTGTTACTCTTTCACGTATTTATTAAAATTTGATAGATCAACTCTTCTAGTTTTTCTATACTTCACTTTAAGTTTCATAGCAGAAACTTACACTGAAAAAGAAATATAAATGGACTAATAAAGTCAATAGTAGAAGATCTAATGAACAACACATGAAAAGAAAACATACAATATAATGAGTTTTGTGATTTTTGTGAATGTGGTAGAGCAGTCAGCCATTATGTTCATGTATGCTAAAAGTTTTATCACAACTTCAGCATAAAAGTAGTTACCATCCTCATCATTCCTTCCTGCTGTCTTCTTGACTCTGATTCACAGGAACTTCACAGCTCTGTACTCTGACACTGTCTCCGCTGTATCCTTCACGGTTGCCATCATTTCTCTGTGAGGGACCTTCCCACATGGTAAACATGGTGATCCTCCATCAGGTAACGGTTGACACTAGGTTCATAATGGTGGGAATGGGATTGTTGCGTAACTCTGCTGGCCACTGACTGAAACTGAAGTGGGTACACCACAGGCGGGGGTTTTCAAGATGAGAATAATTCTTCATCGTCATCTGGATACAAAATCAAGATTCAACATAATGGTGCTATGGCAATACCAATGATTTGTTAGTTATTTTGTTTACTGTACAAACAGATACTGGCATTACAGTATTGTATTGTTAAAATTATTAATCAGCAAATACTCAATGGAAATATAACTCTTTTAGTCCACACAATATACATACCTGAGGTAATAGGCTTTATTGTAATAATAAATGAAACCTGCAGTTAGTCCAAACATCACCAGCACTGCCACAGTCCCCAGAACTGCTCCCAGTGAACCACCTAGCACTCTGCTCCTGCTGTCCTCTCCAGTTGCTTGTGAAGAGCTCTGAGCTGTGCAGTTGCCTGGATACTGTGGTGCGACACTATTACTAATGCTACAACTTGAGTTCACTGTGAGTATGGTTGTAGTAGGAAGGCAGGCTGTGGGAGTGATCAATGGTGGTTTGGTTGGCTGATTGACTCTGATGGTTGACGATGCTGAGTTGTATGTCTGCATTTAAAAATTAATTTTCATTACAGAGCTAATGCAGTACTGTTATTAAATAGCTAATACTATTTTTCTCATTGCTGAACGTAACACATTTAATCTGTACAACTATTCTAAAAAATAAAAAAAATAAAAAAATAAAAATAAAAATAAATAAAAATAAATAAAAACAACAACAACAACACAAGCTACATCCTATACTGTTGCAGCAAAACTACATACTGTGCACTAAGTTGCCAAAACAGACTAAATTGACTAATTTAATAGACAAATAAGAGTACCTAACTGAAAACATCACCTCTTATTATGTACCACTGAAACTCTCTTAATAAACAGAAGTAAGTTTTATATATTTATAACTTACTACAAATGACTCCTAATGCCTTATTGCAGTGGCCAGGGTAATTGTAATCCCAATACTCACACTCCTGCAAGTTTTGAACTGGAAAGCTACAGAGCATAATAATGGACTCTGCAAACCATCCAACCAAGTAAATCTCCACTCCTAGAGGTGTAAAACCACACATGGTTATGACAAAATGGAGTAAGCACACAATTCCCCTATTATACCTCCTTGATTGAAGAAAAGATAATCCCGGCATACTATTGATTGTAATTATGAGTGTCAGTGCAGGCATTCTTCCACTGAGACCAGTTTTCTTGTTCATCAGAATTTCTCCCACGAATCTCTAGCATTCCACTGTCTAATCATACTTTCATTTGATTCCATCTTGTACTGTACGAGTACTCCACAAAAACTAGAAGACATAAAAAGTTGGAAATCATCTTTAATTGTTACTACTATTCCTGATGAAGTTCCTTACTTAAATGATATAAGTTAATTGAAAGTGAAGCAGAATGTTTAGTAATATAAATAGTAAACACAGCCAGTTGATTATAGAGGGTGTTCTGCTTGAGGAAGCAATTGACAGGATGACATTACTATGGGAACAAGGATAGATTATGTCACAAGCAACTACTGGTCAGAACATCAGCTTAGAGACAATAATTAAAAGTACTAGTTTATGAATATTCATTAATAGAGATATGTTGTGCATAGAGAACTTCTAGAAGAGCTTGATTCCTTTTTAGTGTCATGTTTCATGAGGCTGTACAAAAATAATAACTGAAATGCAGCTATTCAGAACAATGATGAATTAATTCAGCGAGCGAGCGAAGCGAGCGAAGCTGACTATCAGTCGTGTTCAATTGAGATTTCAGATATATATATGTAGGTATGTATGCGTACGTCAAAAAATTTCGCCCGCGCTTCTAATTACGTAAGTTAGGTAAAGCGTTTACAGTTCCGGTATTTTTCAATTAACGAGCACGGAGAATCAACTTTGTTTCAACCAAAAAGTTTATAGCTACTCTCTTCTTGGCGAAAGACTGAATGGCAAATTGTCAAGCTGCGCTTCTTTGCCACTGCGTTCGAAGTTTATTCAAGTAATTCTGTTATTGTTAACTCTTCATGCCTAATCATTGCTATTATTTAGCGATTTCCTTCACAAATCATCTTTACCTATACTCATATATTTACTCGCTCGCCATGCATTTGCGCTATTCTAGCGCACCACTAGTTATTTATTTGTTGGCGAGCGAGCGTAGCGAGCGAGACACTTACAGGGGTAACACAATCGAAAATCGGGGATGTTTATTTATTTATTGGCGAGCGAGCGTAGCGAGCGAGACACTTACAGGGGTAAAAATGAAAAAATCGGGGATGTTTGTTTATTTATTGGCGAGCGAGCGTAGCGAGCGAGACACTTACAGGGGTAAAAATGAAAAAATCGGGGATGTTTGTTTATTTGTATATATGTATGGACGTACGTATGTCATTTTGTACTTTGACCCTCGCGTTTTTGTGTTAGTTATGTGGTCTACCCCGTCCCAAATTGCACTGAATACAATCCTCTGGTTTATCGATCAGTACCCGTATCACCCTAGAAATTGAATTGTTTACCGTTTTGAATTCTTTTGCGGGTGCAGTCAAACTTGAAAACTTAACGGACTTCCATTTCTATTCGAGTTAGTGGCGGTGGTAAGTCAATACGCTCTTTGTCATGGTTATAAGCCTTGCGCAACAGTATTTACTTGAAAATAAATTGTCCACTAGACTACTGCGAAGGTAAGTCTGTGTAGGTGCATGTCCAGTTGTGTCAAAGCATTGTGTGTTAAAACCACTACTTAGCTAAAGAATATCACAAAGAAAACTTTTAAATAACGTGTATTGTTTTGTTGTTGTTTTTTTCCTTCAATTCAAGCAGTTGCAGAGAGTTGTTACTATGGCACTGAAATCCCTTTACCCTGTATGCTAAATTAAAAAACTGGACCTTATTTTCAGTAGCTTCAGTGTTAGAAGTCAATAAAAATAGTATAGTCTTTAGGCTCGCTCGCCATTTGTGCTCAAGCACACCACTAGTTTATTGGCGAGCGAGCGTAGCGAGCGAGACACTTACAGGGGTAACACAATCGAAAATCGGGGATGTTTGTTTATTTATTTAGATATATGTTTGGACGTATGTATGTCATTTTGTACTTTGACCCTCCGTATTTTTGTGTTCGCTCGGCGTTCGACCCCGTCCCAAACTTCACTAAACAGAATCCTCTGGTTTAGCGACCATTACCAGTATCACCTTAGAAATTGAATTGTTTACCGCTTTGAATTGTTTTACGGGTGCAGTTAAAACGCAAAAACTTATGAGAGCTCCATTTCTATTCGAGTTAGTGGCGGTGGTAAGTTAATACGCTATTTGTCACAGTTATATAAGCCCTACTCAACAGCATTTACTTGAAAATTCATTGTCCACTAGACGAACTACGAAGGTAAGTCTTGCGTAGGTATGTTCAGTTGTGTGAAAGTATTGTGCGTTACAACTACTATTAAGAATATCACAAAGAAAATTTTAAATAACGTGACTTGATTTTGTTGCTTCTTTTTCAATTCAAACAGTTGCGGGGAGCAGTTACTATGGAATTGAAACCCCTTTACCCCATTAACTATAAAACTCAACTTTATTTTAGTAGCTTGAGTGTTAGTTGTTAAAATCAATCATTTAACAATAGTGTAGTTTAAAGCTCGCTCGCCATTTGTGCTCAAGCACACCACTAGTATATATGGACGTACGTATGTCATTTTGTACTTTGACCCTCCGTATTTTTGTGTTAGCTCTGCGTTCGACGCCGTCCCAAACTTCACTAAACAGAATCCTCCCGGTTTAGCGACCATTACCCGCATCACCTTAGAAATTGAATTGTTTACGGCTTTGAATTGTTTTGCGGGTGCAGTTAAAACTCAAAATCTTATGGGAGCTCCATTTCTATTCGACTTAGTGGCGGTGGTAAGTTAATGCGCTATTTGTCACAGTTATAAGCCCTACTCAACAGTGTTTACTTAAAAATGCATTGTCCACTAGACGAACCACGAAGGTAAGTCTTGCGTAGGTATGTTCAGTTGTGTGAGCGTGTTCAAGAGTTACTGGTAATTGAAATTATCAGAATGGCAGATGTTTGATACTACAAAAGTTAGACCATTATCAGGTAGGAAGGTTATTTGGTATTAGTTTGCTGAAATAAAAGGTCATAACTGCTATTATAGGGTTTGCATGAGCTAAGATAAAACATAATAATAATACTGTATTTTTATGTTGCCTAAATATCAGGCTCGCTCGCCATTTGTGCTCAAGCACACCACTAGTTTATTTGTATATATGTATGGACGTATGTATGTCATTTTGTACTTTGACCCTCGCGTTTTTGTGTTAGTTCGGTTGTCGACCCCGTCCCAAATTGCACTAAACAGAGTCCTCTGGTGATCGATCAGTACCCGTCATCACCCTAGAAATTGAATTGTTTACCGTTTTGAATTCTTTTGCGGGTGCAGTTACAACTTGAAAACTTAAGGGACTTCCATTTCTATTCGAGTTAGTGGCGGTGGTAAGTCAATGCGCTCTTTGTCATGGTTATAAGCCGTGCGCAACAGTATTTACTTGAAAATACATTGTCCACTAGACTACTGCGAAGGTAAGTCTGTGTAGGTGCATGTCCAGTTGTGCCAAAGCATTGTGTGTTACAACCACTACTTAGCTAAAGAATATCACAAAGAAAACTTTTAAATAACGTGTATTGTTCTGTTGTTGTTGTTTTTTCCTTCAATTCAAGCAGTTGCAGAGAGTTGTTACTATGGCACTGAAATCCCTTTACCCTGTATGCTAAATTTAAAAACTGGACCTTATTTTCAGTAGCTTGAGTGATAGAAGTCAATAAAAATAGTATAGTCTTTAGGCTCGCTCGCCATTTGTGCTCAAGCACACCACTAGTTTATTTTTATTTATTTTTTTCATGGAGTATAGAACAGCTTTCCAATCGCGCGTTTTTTTTTAACTTTCCCCAATCAACCGCCGCTTCTTCTCTATGATAATTGTTTAATAAAATGAACGACCATTACCATATATTATAGCAATTCTGCTGGGATATTGATATGACGACTGAGGTAGGAAGGAGGTGCGTCTCCGAGGGACAGTTTGGTACCATAAGATATGTAGGAGAAGTGCCACCTACCAAAGGTAGTTAAGTGAGGACGAGGAGACGCCCATCGTGACAGAATATCTGTGAATTTTCCTCCTTTAGGGGTGTGGTTTGGAGTTGAATGGGAGGACTTGTCCAGAGGAAAGCATAGCGGTATTCATGAAGGAGTACAATACTTTACCTGCACAGTTCCTGAGAGTGGCTCTTTTGTGAGACCAAAGAAAGTCTGTCTTGGGAAAACTTTTGTGGAAGCAGTGCAAGCGGTATGCAATAGATATTGCTTGATGTGTGTGGCCAGTAGCCAGAGTCCTTCCCAGTTGTCTATGAGAGCAATTTTCTCTTTGTAGTTATTTCGCAACTATTTATGAGCAAAGCGGGTAACATTGGAAAATTAATTGGAGTAGAAGCTAATTATTGCTAATGATTTTGTGCATATAAGTAATAAAATCACACATAATTTCAATTTTGAACCATTATACATGGATCAAACACTATGATACTGAAATACATCCAGAAACATCCAGATTCAATGTATACAATACATAAAATTAAACTAGCAAAAATGAATGCATAATTCACCTTATCCATGTCACTTGCCATATTCACTGCAGGAAATGGAATGTTTTAGTGTATACAGATTTATGCATTTTTAAACCGTGTGGTGAAAAGGAAAAGTGTAGCTCATTATAAACAGTAGATGTCTCTACCTAAGCTTCATAGGCTACCTTTTCTGAAATCTGCTATTGACAGACAGAGTGAATGAATGAATGACAGACAGGATAACACTGCAACCCTCATAAGCATGTTCTCTGAGGGTGCCCTTTCTCTGTCATATTTATGACGATACTATTTCTTCTTTCTCAATTCCCCATTTTGTCTCTTTCCCCTTTCTCATACTCTCAATTTAAATACTGTTTTTTTTTCTTCTTTTTCCTTTCTTTTTCTTTTTCTTTTTTTTTTTTTACCTCTATATATTTCTTAAAGTTCTTTTCTCCTTCTTCATCTTCCTTCTATTCTTATGCTTTCTTCTATTTTCAGGCAATAGGTTGCTAAATTAAACTTAATTTTTTATGTTCTTTTTTCACCGTGATGATGGTTAATGCCTAGCAACTCTTTAGTCGATTATGTTTTTGTATGTATAGTTGAAGTGATTATACAGTAGTACTGAAAGTATGCGTCACTGCTGCCATTTTTCTGTGGCGGTTGTGAACCTGACCTAGGGTTAGCACTTGGCAAAGTGCTTTTTTTAGTTAGCTACAATTAGGAAATATTGTAAAATAGCAATTACTCTCTTGAAATGGCACTGTTATACTGATTCATCTATGTTTTATGAAGCGTTATCAAAAGCAAGGATTTGTTTCTGAGAGTGAAGAGGAAGAAGAAAGAAGAGCCCTGTATGTGAGTGTGAAGCAGGTGGAGATGGTGGGGCTGGACAAGGTGGCACAGCAACAAAGGTGAGTGGCAGAGAGGATCAAGTTTGAGGTTATTCATTTATTAAGTCGGGCACCCACTTGTGACTGTTACACCATAATTTTATTAAGTTGGAATCACAGATGTGGTCTTTTGTAGCCACTGCCAAAAAAATGAAAATGCTGACTTGAAATTGTGCATGGTTGGTAGTGTTTTAGTCCAGTGGGAAATTGTACTATTGATGCAATATTGTGACAGAGTGGACCAAAGCATGAAACTTAGCACAGTGTTTGTTGAAGGTATGTACAGCAATATTAGAAGGGGTGCCATCCAGATATACATTCCTTTACAAAAATATGTCTTACAAGAAACTTTGGTCAATATAAATCGGCGATACCCGCAAATTTTTTTAATTGCGCCGCCCAATACAATTATTATAGCGAAAATAAAGAACGGAGATATTACAGGCAGCTAGACTATTTAATAGAACTAGCTACCCTGATAGCTAGCCAGGTGTAGCAAGTTTCAGAGAATTTATTTCAGTAGAACAAAACCATAATATTTCGGCTTGTGGAGCATTCTAGTGGTTACTGAACTGAATGAGGGTGACTGAACAAGGAACTTTGTATAAACAGATGATACAGAACATGAGATCATTGTGTGGTGGGGCACAGCACCTGGGAATGTTAGTTGGTGTTGGACAATTTCTGTGACATGCAGAGTTGTACTTGGGAGGTGTGAAGGTGTAGTCATAATTTAATTAGTGGCTGCGAGCCAATGAGGGTGACTGAACAAGGAACTTTGTATAAACAGATGATACAGAACATGAGATCATGTGTGGTGGGGCACAGCACCTGGGAATGTTAGTTGGTATTGGACAATTTCTGTGACATGCAGAGTTGTACTTGGGAGGTGTGAAGGTGTAGTCATAATTTAATTAGTGGCTGCGAGCCAATGAGGGTGACTGAACAAGGAACTTTGTATAAACAGATGATACAGAACATGAGATCATTGTGTGGTGGGGCACAGCACCTGGGAATGTTAGTTGGTATTGGACAATTTCTGTGACATGCAGAGTTGTACTTGGGAGGTGTGAAGGTGTAGTCATAATTTAATTAGTGGCTGCAAGCCGAATGAGGGTGACTGAACAAGGAACTTTGTATAAACAGATGATACAGAACATGAGATCATTGCGATTTCTGTGACATGCGAGTTGGCCACTAATTAAATTATGACTACACCTTCACACCTCCCAAGTACAACTCACATGTCACAGAAATTGTCCAACACCAACTAACATTCCCAGGGGCTGTGCCCCACCACACAATGATCTCGTGTTCTGTATCATCTGTTTATACAAAGTTCCTTGTTCAGTTACCCTCATTCAGTTCAGTAACCACTAGAAGGCTCCACAAGCCGAAATATTATGGTTTTATTCTACTGAAATAAATTCTCTTAAACTTGCTACACCTGGCTAGCTATCAGGGTAGCTAGTTCTATTAAATAGTCTAGCTGCCTGTAGTATCAGGCGACTCCTGATTATTAACATTAAAGTATTAAACTACAATACATTATAATATTATAATAATTAATAATAATATATATATTTTTTGGCACCCCTTCTGATACTGTTATATATGCCAAACCAAACCTGCATACCAAGTTTCATGCTTTGGTCCACTCTGTCACAATAATTTTTCTTATCTGCTGGACTATTTTGCTTGCCAGTAATTTACAGTATGTTCAAAATAACAGTTATCAGGTTCTGACCCTTCATACAAACTAGATTGACACTTTCTCACCTAAAAGGGTCTGGAAAAAAAGCAAAGGAAAAATGTGAAAAAATCTTAGTTGTCGCCGGGTTCGAACCCAGGCCCACTGGCTTTAACCACCAGTGCTCTAACCACTCAGCCACTCATAAAGTAAGGCGAAGTGGAAGCAGGGAGAATTCCACACTCAGCCACTCATAAAGTAAGGCGAAGTGGAAGCAGGGAGAATTCCACACTCAGCCACTCATAAAGTAAGGCGAAGTGGAAGCAGGGAGAATTCCACACTCAGCCACTCGTAAAGTAAGGCGAAGTGGAAGCAGGGAGAATTCCACACTCAGCCACTCATAAAGTTAGGTGAAGTGGAAGCAGGGAGAATTCCACACTCAGCCACTCATGAAGTAAGGTGAAGTGGAAGCAGGGAGAATTCCACACTCAGCCACTCATAAAGGTAGAGGGGAAAATTGGCCTGACCCTCACCTTGGCCTGTGGATCTCCCCCTTCCTAGTGTGCTCTTGAGTGAATTTTCTGTGGATTGTGTCAATCATTTGTATAATATGTTTACCCAGTCACAAATACGTAGATAATTATATTAACCCTTAGTGGACAAGCATTGACGGGCCAATGTATTTATAAATACACGCACACGTAAAAATTATCCATTCACGAAGACATATTACCAGTAAGATAAAAGATGAGTACTAGTATAGTTTTATGCATGTAGCATTTTCCCCGTAGGCTAGTAACTATGGAAATGCGTTAGTAAATTGTTTCTACAGGAGTCTGAGCAAGAATTTAGTGTGCATTTTATTTGACTGGTTTAGTTTTGCTAGCTATTCTTGTGAATGTATTTACTGAAGCAATGGCTACTTTAGGTTTGTTTTCAAGACTTAGATAGTTTGTGTACTATTTCAAAGCTCTAATCTTTATTTGGTCCTACTATACTGTTTTTTTTTGTGTTTGTGTTGTTATTTTTTTTATAGTAAAGCTAGAATTTACCTTATGTCACTTGCTTCATTTGGTATTTATAGCATTTTCTGGTGATACTCATTGTCGTGCATGTTCCACTCCCCCTGTTTCTACCTCTGCCTTCATCACAGCTGTTTGTTGGTCTTTAACTGCTCTGGTCCACAACTCTTGCTTGATGAGCGTCTATTTCGAGTGTCTTAGCCACACCCACTTCCTGGGCTGCCAATACTTACTGTACTGGAATGCACTCCTCACACTCTAGCATGATTTTTTTTCACTGCTACTTGTAGTCATTATTCATTGAAATGATTCACTGTTGTTGTGAACTTTGAATCCATGATCACTGATCACTTTCACCTGTCAAACTATCACAGTAGTTGCTATTGTTGCCATCATCCTCAAACATTACAGCTCTCTGCAGATAAGTGTACAACAACCTTGCTCCTTTTGTTAGTAGAAGCTACTGCCATTGTGTGTGCATTATGTGAACAGTTAGTAGAATGATAAAGCTTGAACAAGCCCGTCACGAATTCGAGACAACCGTAATTTATTAACGTACGTGTATAGTCACTAATTCGTGACTCCCGTACAGGCAGTACATAATGCCTGCCATGAATTCTTGACTACCGTCCGCTAAGGGTTATAAGCACATTTCATCTCCTTCCATCTCAATTCTCAGTATGTTTCATTTCTGATATTAAGAGCAGAGAATTAATTCCTCTCCTTCTATGAAACAACTAAGCATGCGATATCAAATGGCTGCATCATTAGATTTCTTACTGGAACTCTGACGTTACCATACCCACTAACAGATCTTCACTGCACTAGTTACTCTGCTTCTGTTTAGTGTAGTACGTGTCAACAGACTATGCCGGGATCAAGTCCTCAACTTGCTGGATAGTCCCAAACAATGTGATTAATTAAATGTACAATCAATTCTTACAATATCATTACATAATGGTACTGACTTATGACAGTCTACAGCCAATGCTCCTCTTCTCCCAACACAGCGTATTCATGGTCTAGCACTCCAAGTGTTTTGTGGTTAGTATTGTTTACTTCCAGCACACAATGCATTTCCTCCTCATCTTCATAGGGTTCTCGCGCAGCATTCTGGAAATGTTGGTTGGTTATGAAGGCCTGGTCTGGTTGTGGAGAGCAAGGAGTATGCCGGCCATTTGAACTCATTGGAATGTTAGCTATGGCTGAAGTTTGCTCAGAGGTATTATCTTGAGGCAGTGAACTTTCTCCATCTCTCTCTGTGAAGGAGATGACAGATCTGTGTGATGAAGAGAGATGGAGGAGAGCTCTTTTTGAAGCTGTTGAATTAATGGCTGTGAAATCTTACCGTTGAGAATGTCTTCTTCGCCAAGCGGCCTTGCAGCTGCAAATCCACTTTAAGAGTGCGCTCAAGAGAACTATTACTGCAACGCCGATTGTTATGGCAACTCCAGTGGCAACTCCTACCACTAGACACTGAGAGGTCTTCTCTGACTTTGTTCTTACTGTGGGAAGGTGTAGTGGCACATCTACTCAAGGAAGAACATGCAATGTAGTAGGATTCAAATGGGATAAAATTGAATTTAAATTTTTTTAATTGAGAATGAATGTTTCATTTAAGATCAAGTATAATGAATTAAAAATAATTTAAATTTACCTACCACAGATCACTCCTGCAATCATCATCTCATTAGCTTCCTGCTTGGATTCAGTCACCGTACAATCTCGAAGATTAGACTGTGTTGAGTTTGAGCAGTCAACCTCCACACAGGAAGCGTCAGCATCAGACTTCATGAACCACACAGCTTGGTGATCTAGGAATATGAGCCATGCTAAGAAGAATTATACAAGTAGCACAGCTGTTACCTTGGTGCCTGCTGTAGGTGAATAGAAGCTGTCTACAGGTCAGTCCAGCTTTGGTTTGGTCCCAGGAGCTCCCACAAACCTGACTCCATTCACAACCATGCTCTTCTCCAGAGGCCCAATTTACTTTGATCTTTCCAAAATAATTGGATGGTCCAAGAATTCTCACTTGTGTTCCTTCTTCTTCACACACCTCCTCCATTGATGGGATTGAGTAGACTCCAGCTAGGATAGCCACTAGTAGCAGATCAACGATCATGTTTACAAGAAGTCAACTTTATCCTGGATAGTTTTGGGGAAAACTAGACTTACTAGATTATCAAAACAGGATTTGTTCACAGTATTAATAACTGCTAGTATAGAAAGAGCTTTAAAGATGATATCCATTGTGCAAGCCAAAAATGAAACTATTAGCATTTTTGAATTTAATATATTTTCCATCAAGTTTATTCTCTGTATTTATAGATGCATACTTAACTGGCTTGCAGTTAGTTCCATTCAGTTGATGCCGCAGTGAATCCAGCCCGTCAAGTCTAATGCTAGCATATTAGGTAAAATGGCTGCAATAATTGACTTTGTCTTAGAGTTGCTATAGGGATCACTTCACGGGCTGAATTCTAGTATCTTGGAGGAGCTAGGTCGTGTAGTAATCTTAATAGCCAAGTTCAACCTCCCACTTGATAACTTGATGAGCACAAGTTGGAACACAAGCTCATAAGGGTTCACACTAATGGTGCTATTTATAGATTTATAGGAAAGGCAAGGACCCCTGAAATGGATTCTATTGCATTTTATTTACATTTCACTTTTTACTTATATTCAATATTATGGTAAACTTCCCGGACCTTCCTTTTTATTAGAATGATACAGTTAACATTGAAATCCTATTTTGTGATTGGCCATTTTGCACCTGGCTTACAAGTATATGTGAGGTTTGTGAGTCAATGCATTTGTTTGTGATAGCTATGATTAGTTCACGAGTTTGAATTATGAAAGTGAAAATGCACAATCTGGTAAAGTGTTTATTTTTCAAGTGCTCTTCACCGGCACCTCGTAATAGTCCAACGTTGGCTGCTCTGGTGGCGATCTTGTACTTTGTTCTTCCAATGAAGGTCTAGCTGTTCCATTCCTTCTTCCTGATCCAGCGTCACTCCTGGAGGTGCCACCATGAGCTGCTTCATCTAGCACATGGTAAAAAGGTTCTCTCTTCGTCGGAGCATTGCGGGCTGTTACTTGGTCTTCAATGGTGTCGTACATAGCTGGTTGGTATCGCATCGTGGAAGGTGTGGCTTGGGGAACACGCTGGACCTGATCATATTCAGTGGCGTAGATGGGGTTGTCAAGGTTACTCTGTCCATCTGTGGGCGTGACAACCTTTACATCGGCACTCGAATCCCTAAAGTAGAGGGTAGCCATTTTTTTTTAAGTGTAAGAGAGCAGAAACATAAATTTAGTGATATACCTTCAGTATTCAGTGTCATTTGAGACTGATGTAACGTCTGGTTCAATGCTAGCCTGAGGAACTGTATTCAAGGTACCTGTTTTATAGCATATTGAAAGGCTTCTAGTTTGTGATTATAGTCTTTAGACTGTGACATAAGTTTTGTGTATTTAGTAAGGTGATACCTCGAGGAAGTTATTTCTACTCCACAGCCTTCATGCAGCTTATGCTGGCTCAAGGAGTTACAAGAATATAGTGCAAGCCAATTTCTCATGACAGTATTCTACTTTCATTCCTAATCTTATACCACCTTTGTTTCTATTGTACTCAACCTACATTCCTATTCTACATAACCTAGTTCCTATTCTAAATAACCTCATTCCTATTCTACATAACCTAGTTCCTATTCTAAATAACCTCATTCCTATTCTACATAACCGAGTTCCTATTCTAAATAACCTCATTCCTATTCTACACAGCATTGGATAACATATATGGATATTCATTGGAAGCAAACTCTTTACCATTGCTGTGATTTTATTCTAAACCATGACATAGTGTTGCTAAGAAGTTAAACTTATCTACAAATGACATACATGAAGTGGACAGCTTTGTGATGGCGGCAAGACCACAGACACCCAATCATCATGCCCACCAGCAGCAAAGTGGCAACAGCTGTAGTAGATCCCAGCACACCAACCAATATGACACACCCTGTCTGGCTCCCTGTCTGCTCCGCACTTCTCAGAAAGGAAGTGGTTGTCTCTGGACACTCACTGCTGCAGTTTCGTGACACACTTTCTTGTGGCTGCGTCTCCTTTGCTTCTGTTGGCTTCTGTGTGGTTGTCGAGGAGGCACATTCTAATGGCTGCTGACTTTGTGTAGGAAGGTCTGAGTGTTACACGTAGAACATTGCAAGTGAAGTTTTAGCTACCTTACCAATAGAGGATGAAACCAAAACTTTTAAAATGCAGCTATTTAGTTTGACTTGACAGGGCCTAAATTACTTAATAAAAATATTAAGCATCTTTCAACACTGAAACTGATGATTAGCTAGAATCTGATGTATTATCAGCAGCTCTGATTTGGTGACAAACATTTGCGATGTTTTAATATCGATAATTTACTCAGCATTTTAATTTTTCATACTCACCGCATATTACCGTGGCTAGCTGTCCATAGTAACACCGGCTGATAGTGGCTGTCTGTACTGTGCAGTTTTCTGCCATGCTACATTGCATTACCCATCCTAGTAAACTCCGGGCAGTGGAAGAGACAAGTGCCTTAGGACCTGCAAATCATGCACACCATGCTACCTCAGTTGAACCAACTTGACTAAACCCTGCATGAATGGTTTACCTGAATATGCTGTTGAGATTCCCAAAGCTTTGCAAACTGCACCTGCCTCAGATTCGGTCCATCTATCGTTATTAGAACATAATGGCTGCCACCTGTATTGCTCTAGAGACCTCTCTGACCAGCATATTTCCACCTCTCCAGCATAGTTGGTTCCCTTTTGTAGTCTCACCTGCCCCGGAGAGCACCCTTCTGCTTGAGAGTCAACTAAAGCTGCTAGAGCCACTATGAACACTAACTTAGAGTCCATTCCTCAGCTGGCAGGTTCTTTCAATGAAGCTCACAAACAAGTGTTAGCTAGAGTATATGTAAGACTCACAAGCAACTAGATTACTCAAGAGTTGTAGTGTAGTCTTGCACATATAGCTCCGTCCTTTGTATGTCCACTCACTGAGAGCTGTAGTAGAGTAAGCTATCTGATTATGCCACCTGTAGAAGTCCTAAGAGTGTTGACTTGGGTCTATTCAGAGGCTTCGTTAACAGGAAGTGAAATAGGCTCAGAGTTCAAGTTATTGGATCCATGGATTGGATTAGTGTCACCAACTTTCATTGATGGGGGAAATAATTGGAAACTGGGTGTACTTTTTTTTAGCACAATTTGTACTAGTGTAATAGGTCATGTGCTGACTCAGTGCTTGGCAAGTGTTCCAGAATGTATTGCCTGGTGGGATTAATTGGCAATCAATTTATGCATGAAAATTCTATTTGTGGCACGAGTGACCCATTCATACACCCACACCACGCAATACTCATTGCCAATTCTCAGCCCAACATGCATGGTCATCTTAATTAAATCAAAGGCTTGGTTAGCCGTACTAACTTTGGTGGAAATCAGTTTTTAAAGAAAGTTCTTGTGAATTTGATTGGTGTTTTAATTAGTTTTGATAAATGTTTTTTGTTGTTGTTATTGTCTTGCTAAGCTTGCACATCACTAAAGGGCATTTTTTAATATCACTTCACATGTGCTCTGGTCACAGACAGCATTTGTCAGCTCCCATCGTCTAGCATGCTCTTGTGAGCTTTTGACATTCCCACACATTCAGCCTGGAAACATTGATGTTAGCTTCCTGGAAACATTGATGTTAGCTTCCTGGAAACATTGATGTTAGCTTCCTTTTGTTTGACAACTTCATACACAGAGAGAGAGAGAGAGAGTTTGAATGTAAAAAAAAAACAACTTAAAAGCCAATAGGGAAGCTGTGATGTGTTTGAGCCCCGCCCACAAGAGAAGAATTTGGACATACATGGAGCATAAAGTGAATGTGAAATTTAGCCAGATATATTCATGAGAGGACCACGAGCTCATAGGCAAGGGTTTGAAGGGTTATCAGAAACTCTCCCCCAGTGCAAGAATTCTCCGCGTCGTTAATTGAAAAATACTGGAACTGTGAACGCTTTACCTAACTTACGTAATTAGAAGCCCGGGCGAAAAATTTTGACGTACGTATACATACATATATATATATATATATATATATATATCTGCAATCTCAATTGAACACGACTGATAGTCAGCTTCGCTCGCTCGCTGAATAAATATTGTCTTGTCTTGTGAACCTCACTGGATGTCATTGCTCTATCAGCACTATTTTTGTTTGAAGGAAGGAAGCCGAAACGGGGCAAAGTGCACTTTTGTATTTGGTATTTTTGAGTGACCCTCGCTGCAATCACTGTTAATGGTGGACATATTCCCCCCTCAAGCCAACACTATCCAGTCATTAATTAGTAACTATGGTATAAAATAGTTAAACCATGGCAATTCTCAGAATTATCACTATACAATATTTCCCTATCTCTTAGGTTTTGCCCTCTGGATCAAGGCTGTTGTTAGCAACCATTCCTTAAACCCACAGTTTAACTATTAGTGGTGTGCTTCAGCACAAATGGCGAGCGAGCCTAAAACTACACTATTGTTAAACGATTGATTTTAACTTCTAACACTCAAGCTACTAAACAAAAGTCAAGTTTTTGAATTACGTATATATGGTAAAGGGGATTCAATGCCATAGTAACCACTCCTCGCAACTGTTTGAATTAGGCAACAAAAAAAAAAGTCAAGTTATTTAAACGTTTTCTTTGTGATATTCATTAGCTAAGTAGTAGTTGTAACACACAATACTTTCACACTTAACTGAACATACCTACACAAGGTTTACCTTTGTGGTTAGTCTAGTGGACAATGAATTTTCAAGTAGATACTGCTGGGTAGGGATCACAACAAATAGCTATTAACTTACTATCGCCACTAACTTGAATAGAAATGAAACTCCCTAAGTTTTTTAGTTCTAACTGCACCTGCAAAAAATTTTAAAGCGGTAAACAATTCAATTTTTAGAACGATATGGGTAATGATCGATAACCAGAGGCTTCTGTTTAGTGAAGTTTTTTTACAATATATGTATAATATTACAATGTATAAACAAACAAACATCCCTGATTTTCAATTGTGTTACCCCTGTAATTGTAAGGCCACTTCTTGTTGCACTAAAACTTTTCCCCTAATTTTATTCACTACTGTATTTGGTATTCTTACATACTGCACTGACATCCCTTACCATCAGCTGCTGTTAGGAGGTGTCCAGTTGACAGAGGTGTCCGTAACTTAGACAAACGGATAGAGAAGTTTGAGTGTAGTTTGCTAAGAGTGGAGTCAGTCAGACTAAATTTTTAGACCACTCCCAGCAAGTTTTGTGTGACAACTACAATTATTCTTTGTCTGAGTACACTCACCACCTCTTTCCCACCACAACTCCCTACCCACCACAAATTCTCCACCCACCACCACTTCCTGTGTTAGCCCACCCACCACTTCCTGTGTTAGCCCACCCACCACTTCCTGTGTTAGCCCACCCACCACTTCCTGTGTTAGCCCCACCCACCATTTCCTGTGTTAGTCCCCACTCACCACTTCCTGTGTTAGTCCCCACCCACCACTTCCTGTGTTAGTCCCCACCTACCACTTTCCCACCCTCCACTCCTTCTGCTGTTATTACAAGTGTTTGTATCAATATAATTGTAGAGAAACGGCCAAAATATGATTAAGTTGACAGTTTTAAAAAGTAACTCGCACTTTTTAATATTTGAATCAGTTTTAATTCAACAATATGCATTGCAACAAACAGGCTTTTACGCATTCAATTGCATTTGTTAAAAGTAAAAAGTTAATAAAATAGTTTAATTATTTAATCACTGCTGCAGGTTAGATACGCAAGTTTTATTTGGTTAGCTTTAACGGACTGTAAGTCATGATTCCTGTGTATCTAACACGTTTGATTTTGTATCAGGAGTCATAAGTTTGAGGGGAACCTCGTACTCCTGCGGCTTATCGGAGTCAGAATCGATGATACTTTCCAAATCTTCTGGAATCTTTATTTCATCTTCTAGTTCAAGTACATGATAAATGGCGTCACTGCTCTGGCTGTCACGATTTTGTGGTTCCTTTGTTGGCATGTCTTCATCACCCTCTCTCTTAAGAGTGTTGGTGAAGAAGTGTTTGTCTCTGATGACGTCGTACACGGCCGGTGGCGGAGATGAAGTTCTGGAGTAGTTGTTCTCTTCCATTGAAATAGTTTGATCGATACTGCATGTTGAGGCTAGCATGTCAGTAGATGATGGGATTGTCCTTTGGTCTAACATTTCATAAACTTCACTGTTTCTAGCAGAGAGAAAGAAGCATACACAAGAAAGAGCAAAAAGAAAAAAAGGGGGGAAAAAGGAAGAAATAGAACAGGACAATATTTTTTGATAATTTCTAATCTTTATCCATGTCTGGATACTCCTAGCTAGACTCTACATTATGTATATAGTAACTCTATTATCCATGTCTGGATACTCCTAACTAGACTCTACATTATGTATATAGTAACTCTATTATCCATGTCTGGATACTCCTAGCTAGACTCTACATTATGTATATAGTAACTCTATTATCCATGTCTGGATACTCCTAACTAGACTCTACATTATGTATATAGTAACTCTATTATCCATGTCTGGATACTCCTAGCTAGACTCTACATTATGTATATAGTAACTCTATTATCCATGTCTGGATACTCCTAACTAGACTCTACATTATGTATATAGTAACTCTATTATTATTTCTTGTCACTCTAAATTGTTATATCTCTTCAAAAGGTTCCTAATTAGGTCACATCATACACTGACCATAAATAGTAGTTAAGTCCAACCCATTAATTTTGTTTTGTTACTGTTGACAAAATGAGTGGAGAGTCACAAGTGCCATGTTATTATTTATATAGTCCCTTCACTTTTGATAGTGGAGTGACTCAGCCCTCCCTCCTCCCCCCGAACATTTTATAGTATGGTATGACTGTAGTACCATAGTTACATGCAAAAGAAAGATTATTACTTGAAATTATGTTTTCTGAGATACTGTTGAGCTATAATGTAACTGTCAGAAAGTGCACTGGGCCATATAGTTAAGTCGTTCTCCTCCCCCCCCCCCCCCCCCCCCCCCCCCCTTCCCCCCACTTTTCGACTTACTCCTACCTGTCTGTCTGTATTTATATAGTCACATGTATCCTTAAAACTTACTTAAAAATGTAAGGCAGATAGGGAATGATTATATTGTGTGTGCATATGTCAATGCATGTTTTATGAGCCATCTATATGTGACCGTCTACAGGAAAACCGGGCACAACGCGGCACCCTTCGAAAAAAATTTTTTTGCACTTACAGAGTTGTCGGCGTCCAGATATTGAGCTCTCCAAGTTTTATCGTCGTAGCTTAAGTCGTTCCCACTATAATAGACCTAACCGTTCCCTTCCGTCGGCTTGAAACAATACATTTTAAAGAAATCGATCGATCTTTTCTCGATATTTACGCACGCCGCGTTGTGCCCGGTTTTCCTGTAGACGGTCACATATAATAATACGCTTGTGTGGCACGACGATGGCAATGGTGACTGATGACGGGGTGTGTAGTGTGTATTCATGAATAATTCATGAGTTGATGTGAGTTGGTAAGTATCACCATTACATAAATACTTTGGGGGGGATTATTTGACAAGGAGAAAATGACAGAAATAAGTGTTTCCATTGGGCTCGATCCTGTGACCGTTGATTGCCGAGTGTGCACGTAAACCGTTAAACTGTCGGGACATAACAGCTTAGATAAGCTTAAATAAATGCCTTATTATCCTATTGTATCCTATAAAAAGGAGGAGAAGGGAATCCATGAGTTGAGTTGAAAAGAGGAGAAAAACAGGGATGGCTCAAGAAAAGAGAGTAGGAGAGGAAACCATGGATAAAAATATTTTATGCTACTGCACTCCTAATTTTCGCAAGTTAGTATGTCACGTGCCACTGTGTGACGGGGTACTTGCTAGTTGTATTAATTATTGGAGAGGGTTTGTAAATCCTCTACAAATGTGTTTGTAATGGTCTAAAATCTATCAATTTGACTGCTATATACAGTAATTGTTATAATTTATTTGTTCTATAAAATATACTTCAAATGGCCAGTCATTGTTTACTTGTGGATTGGTGAGTTCAGTGTTTTTTTTTCCAAGTTTATATGTTAAGGAAACATTAAAAGTAGACGAAGCACTTACTAAACTTACTAGTAATGTTTATACAACAACTACTCCTTTTCCTCTTTCCATCCTTATATTTCAATATCCAGACTTTAAATCCCCACCAAGTTTGCAAATCTTACCTCATCATCATCATCTATTCTATTTTGCCATTGGGGTCACTTAACTTACCTGAAATTCACTGATAATTTTTTCCGCCCTTTTCTATAAGTCATAACCCATCCAATGAACATCAGCACAATTATAACTGCCATGAATATATTCAAAAGTCCAAGGAAGCTTCCCGTTATGGCACAGTTAGTCTCAGCTCTTTCTCCAGAAGCTGTGGTTGATATGCTTGAGGAAGAGTATGAGGATTGCGAAGGAAAGAGAGATAAACTTGATGCAACCATCACAGAGTCTGATGTCAGTATGGGAGATGAGGTAGTAGTTGATGCATCAGATATCATGTCAGATGTTTGTAAGGGAGAAGAAGAAGTAGGTAATGCATCAATTGTGGAGTCTGAAGAGAGAAAAGTGGTTGGCAGATCAGTCATGTAGTCTGAAGAGTGTTTGGGAGAGAGGAGATTAGTTGGTAAATCAGCCCTGGGGTCTGGAGAAATAGTTGGTGGCAAATTTGTTATAAAAGTTGATGATGGCGAAGGAGAGAAAGGCATCGTTGGTAGATCAGTAATGGAATTGGATGACAGTGAGAGATAAAGTGGAGTAGTTGATATATTTGTTGTGGAGTCCGATGATAGTGTTGGTGAGTGTGGAGTGCATGGCATATTAATGGCGGACGCTGTCACTGTGTCTGTAAAGGAAGAGTTGATTATTGAAGAGTTAGAGGAGGCAGTGGAAGTAGGGGTAGTTATAGCGTAATTATTGGAAGCTGAGGTGCTTCCAATTGAGGTGGAGATGGTGGTGGAGAGCAGCATCATAGTTGCAGCTTCAGAAGACATTGAGTTAGTAGCGTCTACAATTAGAGCAGCATTGGGAGGGGCATATCCAATGGAGCTGGTGGATGGTGTGGGCTGGGTAGGAACACATGATGTTGGCAAGATGTTGGCTAGAAGTGGAATAGCTAGAGGACATTTGAAACAGAGATCTTGACTTGTAATAAAAGTAACAAGAAAAATTCTTCCTAAAATTATTCACATTTCTTCTTGCTGTTCTACTCATCCACTGTCATGAGATTCAATGACTCATGTTTGTTATAAGCAGCTGTGACCTTCTGTTTGTTTATTAATTCCAATTTTTAGTCACAATTTTGTGTGAGTATACCAAACTTTCAATAAGCCTTTTAGCTAGTTGCAGTAAATAAGAATACTTACCACAAGCAACAAGTGCTGGATGGCCAGTGCATTCGTCTATGCTGCAGTTGAGTCTTGACCCCTCACAAAGAATACAATGCCCATCACCCTGTGGCATTTGAAAATCGGAAGAAGCCCAAGAACCAGTACCTAAAGAGAACATGCTATATGACTGCAAATTATAGTCACTTTCTTTTCCTTTGTATCTTTTCTAGGTATCATTCTGGAAATATTACAATTGTAACAACCTAGGGCTTGTTTCAATGCTTACCATTGCTAGTGAAATTAGATTCATTGCATACATATTCTGCCCCGTAAGTGTCCCAAGATTTATCACGGAGTGAAGACCACCGCCCTGTGATGCACACTTCCACGCTGCCATGAGCATTGCCAGTCAAAATTCTGGTCCTTCTTTCTTCAGTCTCTGTGCAGTTCTGTGGTGGTTGCTGACAGGCAATGGAGAATATGGAAACTCCCACAACTAGCAGAATACTCAGCTTCATCGCTACTCTTCCCATCTTGGGCAATGTTCTGGAAAACTGGCTTGAGTGTTGTTTATGTTAGAAAACAGGAAATTGAAACTTGTTGCTAGTACTACATATATATATATGTATAAGTATGTATATATATATATATGTAGTTCCATTTTTACTTAGCATGCTTTTTATGTAAACTAACAATGAAGTATCCTGGCCAACTATTTGCAGTTTATCTAAATAGCAAAACTCATTGTTTATTCCACTGTGATTCAGCTATATGGTTTGACCAATTGTCCATCTTTACCATGTTATAGCAATAAGCTGTACAAAAAGTCACTCCCTTCTGAAGTTTGAGGGTATTTAGGACTACCCCATATTTCCAGCCAAATTTCCATATATATAAATATATGTATATATTTTTATGTATAACATATATATAGTACGTATTGCATGAGTCAGAGTGTGATATGGTGAAATATTTCATGAGCAGGCTAATTTATTTTCACGAGCCAGAGGCGAGTGAAAATAAAGCATGAGAGTGAAATATCTAGCCATATCACTCTGCCAGAGTGTAATAAGTGGTTTATTCCACACTAGATATCTTCACTGGAGTGGTCTGTACTAGGGTTGGTAACTCTTGGTGTAAAGCCTGAGAGTGAAATATCTAGCCATATCACTCTGCCAGAGTGTAATAAGTGGTTTATTCCACACTAGATATCTTCACTGGAGTGGTCTGTACTAGGGTTGGTAACTCTTGGTGTAAAGCCTGAGAGTGAAATATCTAGCCATATCACTCTGCCAGAGTGTAATAAGTGGTTTATTCCACACTAGATATCTTCACTGGAGTGGTCTGTACTAGGGTTGGTAACTCTTGGTGTAAAGCCTGAGAGTGAAATATCTAGCCATATCACTCTGCCAGAGTGTAATAAGTGGTTTATTCCACACTAGATATCTTCACTGGAGTGGTCTGTACTAGGGTTGGTAACTCTTGGTGTAAAGCCTGAGAGTGAAATATCTAGCCATATCACTCTGCCAGAGTGTAATAAGTGGTTTATTCCACACTAGATATCTTCACTGGAGTGGTCTGTACTAGGGTTGGTAACTCTTGGTGTAAAGTTGGCGTAGAACTCTCTAGGGGCTGCTTCACTAGAGGAAGAGCTGTAAAAAGCCTGAAAACTTGTGAGCCAGGCCGGGTTGCTATAACTACTAGGGTAATGAACTTGCACAATACAGCATGAGACAACACTATGTGATATCGTGAGTTATCTCATGGGTCACGTACCCAAAAATAACATTGTGAAGATATCTAGCGTGAAATATATATATACATATACACACACGTATACTTTAGTTTGATGTGCTTCAGGAATTGATATCATTAAGACACAAGGAAAGGAAAGGAAAGCTTGCCATTGTTAACTTCACTCACTCCTACAACAGAGTTGTCTTTGATTATTAATTGGGATTACAAGAAACATTCAGGATTGTTCAAGATAAGTCAAGATGTGATAGGATAATAACATAGTCTAATAAGAGACTGGGGTAAAAAAAAAGAGTTTGAAATGACACAAACAAAGCCACTAAAATATTGTACAATAAGAACAGCAAGATAAAAAATATTTTCATGAGATAACACAGCGGGATTGCTTTGTGGTTTGGTTGGTGCCAGTCATTGAAGAAGGGCCGCTATTAGCTAGATAATCTTCTGTTTGAGTCTCTGCATCTTGTGTGTTGCTGTCTGTCTTGATGGTATGATTAGCAATGCTACGTTGGCTCACTGACTTGGATCTCACCACTTGTTTTCTCAGTAGCTCCAGCTGCCCTTCCAGTGTGTCCACTTGTGCCGTCCTCTCTGCTAGACTTACTTTTAGGCTCTCAATTTCTTCTTCTTTCTCACGTATTGCCTTTATTTCTTGCGGGAGAGAGTCCTAGAAACACACATTAATGTGTAATTTTTCTAATTAATGTATATTGTAATGTGTCCAACTGCTGTTGCCCTATAGGAAATGCATTGAAGTTATTGCATCCCCCGGGGTTTAGCATTGTTCAATGTGCTTTGTAACCATAAATGTATTATTCATTTGATACTGGAGAATATCACAAGTCTGTTGGGTTAGTATTTACACGAGTGCTGCATATATATTTATAACAGTTCTCTCTATTTATACAGCCCAATAAATAAATAATTTTTTTTGCTGTATAACCAGAGAATGCTGCTATAGACTAAATCATTTTCTGTTCACCACTATGTAAGTTTCTATCGATTACTACAGATCTCCAGTTTTGCATTCTCCACCCTCTTTTTCCTTGTTTATGTGTTCTGGTTTTGTTTTGTCTTTTAATGCTATACAAACAGATACTAGAACAGTAAAAAAATCAATTACTTGAAACATTTGATAGTGCTTTCATTCTGTCATGTAATTGTGGCTACACATCAACTTTGGAAAATAATGTGAGCAAATACAATCAATCACATGTGTGTATCATGCAAGTACATGTGTGTATCATGCAAGTACATGTGTGTATCATGCAAGTACATGTGTGGGAGGGTGAGTGTAGTTTGTTTTATTAGAATAATTAAATCTGACCTTATCAATAGTTGTGTTAGCAACCAGAGACACTCTCTCGCAATCCTGCAGCTCAATGAAGCCGTACAAATTGTCTGGTACGCGAGTAGCGATAATGGCTACGGGAGATTTGTTGATGTACATAGCGACTGACCCTTGAAACTCCGGCAGACGGGCAATACCGACTCTATCTCCAATCTAATGACATGGAAGAGTTATTGAGAGGCATTTAAATTCACACTATATAGAAGTAATTGGATTGTACAATAATCAATTATAGATAATCTAAACATCAATTTACAGACTTAATAACAAACTCTTTTGTTGTTCTTTTTGGGGTTTGTTGCTAGTTTTTTTTGTTGTTGTTTTTGTGTTATATAACTGGAGATTAATTAATTACAATTACGCCCAAAAGTTTACTCAGACTTACAGCAACTTCCTTGAGGCTGTATTTTGGTAAAGTCATAGTGACTTCTCCACATACAACAACTTGCTCCCCCATTATCATCCAAATGTCTGACTCCATCCTCTTCATGGAATGTTGAGCATTTTTGGCCACTATTTCACTGGGACTGGAAAAAAGAAACAAAAATTCATATTTATGGAAAATATCTTTCTCTCCCCAAGCACAAAGACACTCATGTGTAACATTATGCAACCTTACCATTATACAACCTTACCATTATACAACATTACCATTATACAACCTTACCATTATACAACCTTACCATTATACAACCTTACCATTATACAACCTTACCATTATACAACCTTACCATTATACAACCTTACCATTATACAACCTTACCATTATACAGCCTTACCATTATACAACCTTACCATTATACAGCCTTACCATTATACAACCTTACCATTATACAACCTTACCATTATACAGCCTTACCATTATACAACCTTACCATTATACAGCCTTACCATTATACAACCTTACCATTATACAACCTTACCATTATACAACCTTACCATTATACAGCCTTACCATTATACAACCTTACCATTATACAACCTTACCATTATACAACCTTACCATTATACAACCTTACCATTATACAGCCTTACCATTATACAACCTTACCTATGTGCAGTAACTCCTATTCTAATCGACTCCTTTCCTTTTAATATATGCTTGACTTCTTTGGCTCCTTTGTGTCCACCAAGAGCTCCGAGTTCTACTTCAAATAGTTCATCTTCCTGGAGTGGTCTGTTTGTCACCAAAGCTGCTTCCTTGGCTCCTCTATTACAGAGTGAAACAAAACACTTTTTGAATGAGTTGATGACATAATTTTTTACTTTGCTTGCCAAGTATCCTAAATGAGTAAAGAAGATTAGAGGAGAATTACTCAATATAACTATTCAGACAACAGTTTTACAAATCTGTTCAAGTAAGCGCTTCTTAGCTCGTTACTTATTGACGTCAAGGCATATTAAGGATGTGGATGAAACTATGTGTTTGTAATATTATAAATCCTTCTTTTTTTGCAATATAGCTAGACTTGTCACATTCCATTGTACTAGACACAGAACTAGTACTATTTTACAGAGGGGAAAAGGCACCACTTGCATTAAATAGGAACCATTTACACACATTATCAATAGCATACACCCAGGTTAGGTTATTTAAACCATCTTTACAGTGTCTCACTTGCTCCTAGCACCTGCCAAGTTTATTAAGTAAATGATAAATAAAGAACAATAGAGAATTTGTACATGCAATAGAGACAGAGAGTGAGATGTTTATGATATTATATAGCATTATATATCCCATTATGTTGATATGATAATGAATATCAAAAGTTAACTACTACTAAAAGATAGGGAAGTCAGAGAGTAATTATTTATAAGGGACACTAAAAAGAAGTAGTGTCATTCCTGACAGTTGTAGATAGTGGTTGTCAATTTGCATCACATGTGCAACTAATGTACCACAATACATCATACCATTGGCTCGAATTTGATAGTGCCTCACTTCACTTTTCTCGCTCACCAATTGGTAATTTTTAGGTTTACATTCCCCAGGTAAGTTCAGATTACTAAAGGGCTATCTAATGGTTGGTCACTTTCCAAAAGCAGCTACTAAATGTTGCTATGTCATTGAAATCTTGGTTGGATATTATGTGATTGTTTCTTCAAAAAATGAAGACAGCCACATTGTGCCATTCTAGAGAAATAAACAAATTTGATTTTACTATTACTTTTCAATTTTTGCATTTTATTTATTTATTTTTAACTTGCTCACCACATTGCGATATTAGAACACACTTTAGTAGTTATAATAGTAAGCTAGGGAAACTAAAAAAAAGGCCGAGTTTTTTTAAAAAATTACATCTGGTAAAGGGTATCGATACCATAGTAACCATTCGCCATAACATTTTGCGACTTGAAAAAATAAGAAGTTCAATATAAGGTGCACTCTACAGGCTAATTTTATATATTGTTTTAAGTCAGCTATAGCACTGCCAACTAGGACTTATCTGTTACACAATGGGGGCACATAGATTGGCATATAGAGCAGGTTCTTTCTGTATTCTATTGTCAATTGTTGTAATTATTTTAGTGTGTCAGTTTTAGTGTGTCAGTTTTAGAGCAGCACTTCCTACTCTGAACGGTTCACACCACTGCTGCTATAATTACACTGGACTTTCTAGACCAGAGTCTAATCTAAAAGTGTTGATAAGTGGCCATATTTGTAACTTTGATACATCCTTTACCTGCAATGGAAGCCAAGTAAACAGCTAAATGAGTCTGGTAGCATGAAAGTGTGAGAAGAAATAAATGGTTGGTTTAGTAGTAGCTAGTAAGTTGTCTTTGTATTAGATAGTGTAACTATTAGCTTGACAGTTTCACTTGTTCAGCTCAACATGCTCAAGACTTGATGTATAATTATACTAGTTTCCATTCATTAAACTACAGCGGTCATTCTTAAATACAATGGATGTAATTGGATTGTTAAACCAGGCTATATACTGCATCAACAAGTGTTCCATTTGGCAGTGAGATCTAATTTATAGAGTGTGTTTATGGACTAGAAGTTTATACCAATACCTTATCTTCATGTATGGTTTAGCCTAAGAGAGAGGAAATCCCTTGCTACTTTCAGATGACTGATTTATTTTTAGCTACACTACGAGTGTTTAAAAAGGACTTGAGTGTTCCTGGCTACTTTGTCGGCCCTAGTTTGATTCGTTATGCAATGTGTTGATAGCTAAGTAGTTTACAGGGTAAGCAGACGTCTGACTGAGAGCAGATTGCACTTGTGGTATGATACTCCTGAGCCAGTGAAATTTGAGTACGAACAGTCAGTACCAACATCTGAGACAGTCTGTGAATACTCACTGGTTGAGTCTGAAACTGACTTATAAACATCTAAAACCTTATGGAGCACTTGAAATTGGGCAAGATTTCTGCTCTAAAAGATTTAAAGCTGGCAAGAATTTCTAAAATACTGCATTCCTACTCGAACGAGCATGTAGAAGGTTTGATGTGATGTGTCTAGCATATTTGAACTTGTCTCAATGTGAACAATCTGTATCCCTTCACTGTTTCCTTCAAGACTACTTTTACTTCAAGATACTTACTTTTTTATCTTTTGAGCAGCCTTTCCTTGGTCTTCTAACTTTATGTTGCGGCCATGGTGCACTTGGTTGAAGTAGAGGCTGTTGTCATCCAATTCTTCTTCTATATCAGAAGCTTCATTCTCTGTAAGAACTTCCTCCATTGCGTGGATAGGCAGTGTCTACTGACTCCAATTTATGCTAACCTTATAGCTGCAGACTCTGGTTTAGTCAGTAGGCTATACCTTAGCTTTTAGCCACAACTGTTCTTAGCTCTAGTCTAAGCCAAGTGTAATTCTGTGGTGAAACAGACAACAATTGACGTGCCAACTGAAGCCTTTCACTGGCTGTAGGCTTCTTTTGTAGCATTTGTATAAAGTAACTCCGTGTGTGGAATGTATTTGTCACATTCCAAACATTTGATATGGCACCGTGTCATTTGATACCTGGAGCACTGATTAACCTCGGGTGGGGCACATTTATCTGCTGGAAAACAATGTGATGTATGTATGTATAAGTGTGTATATTAGGCATATATATGTACATAAAAGTATATATTTATATGAGTACATATAAATATATATGTATAATATGTACATATATGTATATATGTGTACATATATACATATAATATACATAATGTATAATACTTGCATTCAGAGAGTGCAGTTGCACTCTCTATTTAGGATTGACCATCTCTTTCCCATATGGAAAAAATTAGCGTTGCTCTAAAAAAAATGGAAATAAGGAATTTTAAAGCCAAAGTATCAATTCCAAAGATGAGAATTTCAAAACTTGCCCAAATGATGATTTCTGTATATTATGAATGAGCTAACTGTTTTCTGATAATTTAAGACCCTTTCCATCCCTGGAATATTTTTACATTTAATCTTATGTTTGAGGGAGTTTTAATGAGTGTGTTTAGAGGAGATATATTTATTCTTTAGCCAACTCCATCTACTGAAAGAAGTCAGTTTGAGAGATCTCCTTCTGAGTTTTGCTGGACCTCCAGGGCAAATCAGCCACACTACTCCCAGTGAGTTCACTACTTTGTCTCTCCAGATTTTCACATAATCATACACAACAAGAATGAGTGAGGTCCACCAGCTTGAGATGACTGAGGAGGACAGAGCTAGTTGTTGTATGTGTCTGCTTCCCTGCAGATATTTGCAGCCTTGATCTGTCCAAGAACTTGCTGCTGACCAGCTGGGAGGTGCTAGTGGACATAGTTTCTCAACTCCCCGATCTAAGTATACTGTATTTGAGGTTAGTGTGTGTGTGTGTGTGTGTGTATGTTGGCACGTGTGATCATGCCCTTCATTTTTATTTAGACTATATGTATTATAGTACACTTGCAAGCATGAGTGACCCTGGAATGTAGTGTTGTTGCAGTATTGCACTGTCCTGCCTGATCCTCTGCTACTATCGAGTTAAACTTGAATAGCTATCCAGATTCTCTCAAATTTTATATAGCAATGTACTATTATTTCTTAGTCAAAATATATTTAATTGTGACATTTTTTGTGTGTTGTATAGTGAATACTGAGAACTGGTTGTATAGTGAATACTGAGAACTGGTTGTATAGTGAATGCTGAGAACTGGTTGTATAGTGAATGCTGAGAACTGGTTGTATAGTGAATACTGAGAACTGGTTGTATAGTGAATGCTGAGAACTGGTTGTATAGTGAATGCTGAGAACTGGTTGTATAGTGAATGCTGAGAACTGGTTGTATAGTGAATACTGAGAACTGGTTGTATAGTGAATACTGAGAACTGGTTGTATAGTGAATACTGAGAACTGGTTGTATAGTGAATACTGAGAACTGGTTGTATAGTGAATACTGAGAACTGGTTGTATAGTGAATACTGAGAACTGGTTGTATAGTGAATGCTGAGAACTGGTTGTATAGTGAATACTGAGAACTGGTTGTATAGTGAATGCTGGTTTGTATAGTGAAGTGCTGAGAACTGAGAACTGGTTGTATAGTGAATACTGAGAACTGGTTGTATAGTGAATGACTGAGAACTGGTTGTATAGTGAATACTGAGAACTGAACTGGTTGTATAGTGAATGCTGAGAACTGGTTGTATAGTGAATACTGAGAACTGATAGTGAATACTGAGAACTTTGTATAGTGAATACTGAGAACTGGTTGTATAGTGAATGCTGAGAACTGGTTGTATAGTGAATACTGAGAACTGGTTGTATAGTGAATGCTGAGAACTGGTTGTATAGTGAATACTGAGAACTGGTTGTATAGTGAATGCTGAGAACTGGTTGTATAGTGAATACTGAGAACTGGTTGTATAGTGAATACTGAGAACTGGTTGTATAGTGAATGCTGAGAACTGGTTGTATAGTGAATGCTGAGAACTGGTTGTATAGTGAATACTGAGAACTGGTTGTATAGTGAATACTGAGAACTGGTTGTATAGTGAATACTGAGAACTGGTTGTATAGTGAATACTGAGAACTGGTTGTATAGTGAATACTGAGAACTGGTTGTATAGTGAATACTGAGAACTGGTTGTATAGTGAATGCTGAGAACTGGTTGTATAGTGAATACTGAGAACTGGTTGTATAGTGAATGCTGAGAACTGGTTGTATAGTGAATACTGAGAACTGGTTGTATAGTGAATACTGAGAACTGGTTGTATAGTGAATACTGAGAACTGGTTGTATAGTGAATGCTGAGAACTGGTTGTATAGTGAATACTGAGAACTGGTTGTATAGTGAATACTGAGAACTGGTTGTATAGTGAATACTGAGAACTGGTTGTATAGTGAATGCTGAGAACTGGTTGTATAGTGAATGCTGAGAACTGGTTGTATAGTGAATGCTGAGAACTGGTTGTATAGTGAATGCTGAGAACTGGTTGTATAGTGAATACTGAGAACTGGTTGTATAGTGAATACTGAGAACTGGTTGTATAGTGAATACTGAGAACTGGTTGTATAGTGAATACTGAGAACTGGTTGTATAGTGAATACTGAGAACTGGTTGTATAGTGAATACTGAGAACTGGTTGTATAGTGAATACTGAGAACTGGTTGTATAGTGAATACTGAGAACTGGTTGTATAGTGAATGCTGAGAACTGGTTGTATAGTGAATGCTGAGAACTGGTTGTATAGTGAATACTGAGAACTGGTTGTATAGTGAATACTGAGAACTGGTTGTATAGTGAATGCTGAGAACTGGTTGTATAGTGAATACTGAGAACTGGTTGTATAGTGAATGCTGAGAACTGGTTGTATAGTGAATACTGAGAACTGGTTGTATAGTGAATACTGAGAACTGGTTGTATAGTGAATGCTGAGAACTGGTTGTATAGTGAATACTGAGAACTGGTTGCAGTAAATGTTTTGTTTTATTTATTTATTTATTTATTTTTTCATCTGCTGAGACTGAATTTTATTGATTAAATTTACAGCGAATGCCGTTTCCTCCAAATTCCTTCAAATGATTCACCTCCGTTGCCCTCATTGAAGACACTGTTTTTAAACAAGATGAATTTGACTTGGGAGAATGTAAAAGCTAATTTTTATTCACATATTATTCTTTAGTGGTGATAGTGTTATCCTATGTCAGGTGACTGCCATTACCAGATGTACACCAAATCTTGAAGAACTCCATGTGTGCACCAACAAAATCTCATCCCTGAAGTATGGCATAAGACACTGTGCACAATACGTCTATGCTACTGAGCATGCTCAGCTGCTTATCATTGTTCACTTAGCTTGGTTATTATTACAGTTTAGATTTCATTCCTAGTCATTTGTCTCTGTTGAATCTGGAAGAGAACTGCTTGTCAAGCTGGACTGAAGTCACCAAGTTGAGGAGCCTTTCAAAGTTGGTAATTTCGTTGTAAATACTGTTAAGTTAACAATGTTTGACTTTATCAGATTAAGCACGCTTATTTTAAACTCCAATCAACTCAAAGAAGTCATGTTGGATGATTTACGAGATGGTAAGTACTCTTTCGTTGCTTTGTATATTGTTTTTACTACTAATTTCATGATAGCTATCATTTTAAAGTTTTGCTACTCAATTACTGCAGGTGAATTCACGGCACTAAGAAACTTATCTCTCCGAAGAAATCTCATTGACAGTGTAAGTTGTTGTAAAGTTTATCCTGTTAAGATTGAGAAGTTTCATGAATTCTTTCCCAGTGGAAAGCCATCAACAGTTTGGCCAACCTACCCTCTCTGGAAAGTTTGAAGTTTAAGGAGAACCCACTGAGTGATGGTAAAGTTCATATTTTTTATTGTTGCAATATTTGGAGTTTTGTCTCTGCACTTCTAGGAATTTAAAGTTTGTATTTCTGGTTATCTATATCAAATTTACACATGCTATTTTAGTATGGTAGTTTTAGTACACAAAATACAGAGAGAATTGGTGACTTAATGTTGTTGTATTCCTAAATAAAAGCTTTACTCTTTCTCTCAGCATTTACTTAAAGATTAAAAAGGCAATAACTGGCTCTCCCCAATCAAATAAAGGACTATATATATATTGTTAGAATACATAACTAGCAAAGTAACAATTAGTTCATTTAAAAGCCAAATATACTTGGCTATCGACTCAGTACTGAATAATTAAATCAAGTGAATGAATTTTACTGAGGAAGAGTTCAAGAGATATAAGATTTATGAAGTGTAAATACAGAAATTTTGTTGGCTGTCGGGTATCATAGCTCATGGCAGTGCTTAGTTCAATTTCAATGTTTTCGTAATAATAACAATAATAATAATAATAACGATATGTTCTTTTGTATTGGTAGTGGTATATATAGTGGTTCTGGTTATGGGAATCCTCACTAATAGTTCTAACAATGGTTAGGTGAAAATCCATTTGACATGCGGCAGCTCCTGATATCTCATTTGAAAGGTTTGCAGTCTCTCAATGGAAGCCAGGTGAGAGTGTTACCTCTGCATGTATGCTATCTACAAGTAGCTAATAGTATACTGTAACCACCCACGCCAATACGCATGTTATCATTAATTAGCTCAGACAAGTAATCTCATTAACTTAGCCAGAGAGTCATAATTGTGTTAGTAGATGTGGGAGTGGCAGAACACAATAGCACGAGACCAGTGAAGTGCATCATTAGACATAGCATGTATACTGGTTCCTCACTCGCATTCCCTAGTGTGGTTAACTCTTTGAAATGTATTCATTCTTAGCTACTAGTCCAGTGGGAAATTGTATTTTTGATGCAATATTGTGACAGAGTGGACCAAAGCATGAAACTTAGCACAGTGTTTGTTGAAGGTATGTACAGCAATATTAGAAGGGGTGCCATCCAGATATACATTCCTTTACAAAAATATGTCTTACAAGAAACTTTGGTCAATATAATCGGCGATGCCCGCGAATTTTTTTATTTGCGCGCCCAATACAATTATTATAGCGAAAATAAAAAACGGCGATATTACAGGCAGCTAGACTATTTAATAGAACTAGCTACCCTGACAGCTAGCCAGGTGTAGCAAGTTTCAGAGAATTTATTTCAGTAGAATAAAACCATAATATTTCGGCTTGTGGAGCCTTGTGGTTACTGAACTGAATGAGGGTGACTGAACAAGGAACTTTGTATAAACAGATGATACAGAACATGAGATCATTGTGTGGTGGGGCACAGCACCTGGGAATGTTAGTTGGTGTTGGACAATTTCTGTGACATGCTGAGTTGTACTTGGGAGGTGTGAAGGTATAATCATAATTGAGTTAGTGGCTGTCATTCTGGAGGGGGCCACTAATTCAATTGTGACTACACCTTCACACCTCCCAAGTTGACTACACCTTCACACCTCCCAAGTACAACTCACATGTCACAGAAATTGTCCAACACCAACTAACATTCCCAGGTGCTGTGCCCCACCACACAATGATCTCATGTTCTGTATCATCTGTTTATACAAAGTAACCACGAAGGCTCCACAAGCCGAAATATTATGGTTTTATTCTACTGAAATAAATTCTCTGAAACTTGCTACACCTGGCTAGCTATCAGGGTAGCTAGTTCTATTAAATAGTCTAGCTGCCTGTAATATCAGGTGACTCCTAATCATTAACATTAAAGTATTAAACCACAATACATTATAATAAACAATTTATATTGAGCTCTTTTACATAATTAACTGTTAATCAAAATTTCACACTTTAGACATACTGGTAGGCTAGATCCTGAGCCATACTGGTAGGCCAGATCCTGAGCCATACTGGTAGGATCCTGAACCATACTGGTGGGCTAGATCCTGAGCCATACTGGCTGAGCCATACTGGTGGGCCAGATCCTGAGCCATACTGGTGGGCTAGATCCTGAGCCATACTGGTGGGCTAGATCCTGAGCCATACTGGTAGGCTAGATCCTGAGCCATACTGGTGGGCTAGATCCTGAGCCACACTGGTAGGCTAGATCCTGAGCCATACTGGTAGGCCAGATCCTGAGCCATACTGGTAGGCTAGATCCTGACCCATACTGGTGAGCTATATCCTGAGCCATACGGGTGGGCTAGATCCTGAGCCATACGGGTAGCCTAGATCCTGAGCCATACAGGTAGGCTAGATCCTGAGCCATACTGGTAGGCTAGATCCTGAGCCATACTGGTAGGCCAGATCCTGAGCTATACTGGTAGGATCCTGAACCATACTGGTGGGCTAGATCCTGAGCCATACTGGTGGGCTAGATCCTGAGCCACACTGGTAGGCTAGATCCTGACCCATACTGGTAGGCCAGATCCTGAGCCACACTGGTAGGCTAGATCCTGACCCATACTGGTAGGCCAGATCCTGAGCCATACTGGTAGGCTAGATCCTGACCCATACTGGTGAGCTATATCCTGAGCCATACGGGTGGGCTAGATCCTGAGCCATACGGGTAGCCTAGATCCTGAGCCATACAGGTAGGCTAGATCCTGAGCCATACTGGTAGGCTAGATCCTGAGCCATACTGGTAGGCCAGATCCTGAGCCATACTGGTAGGATCCTGAACCAGATCCTGAGCCATGGTGGCTAGATCCTGAGCCATACTGGTGGGCTAGATCCTGAGCCATACTGGTAGGCCAGATCCTGAGCCATACTGGCAGGCTAGATCCTGAGCCATACTGGTAGGCTAGATCCTGAGCCATACTGGTGGGCTAGATCCTGAGCCATACGGGTAGCCTAGATCCTGAGCCATACAGGTAGGCTAGATCCTGAGCCATACGGGTAGCCTAGATCCTGAGCCATACAGGTAGGCTAGATCCTGAGCCATACTGGTGGGCTAGATCCTGAGCCATACTGGTAGGCCAGATCCTGAGCCATACTGGCAGGCTAGATCCTGAGCCATACTGGTAGGCTAGATCCTGAGCCATACTGGTGGGCTAGATCCTGAGCCATACGGGTAGCCTAGATCCTGAGCCATACAGGTAGGCTAGATCCTGAGCCATACGGGTAGCCTAGATCCTGAGCCATACAGGTAGGCTAGATCCTGAGCCATACTGGTGGGCTAGATCCTGAGCCATACTGGTAGGCCAGATCCTGAGCCATACTGGCAGGCTAGATCCTGAGCCATACTGGTAGGCTAGATCCTGAGCCATACTGGTGGGCTAGATCCTGAGCCACACTGGTAGGCTAGATCCTGACCCATACTGGTAGGCCAGATCCTGAGCCATACTGGTAGGCTAGATCCTGACCCATACTGGTGAGCTATATCCTGAGCCATACGGGTGGGCTAGATCCTGAGCCATACGGGTAGCCTAGATCCTGAGCCATACAGGTAGGCTAGATCCTGAGCCATACTGGTAGGCCAGATCCTGAGCCATACGGGTGGGCCTGATCCTGAGCCATACTGGTAGGCTAGATCCTGACCCATACTGGTGGGCCAGATCCTGAGCCATACGGGTGGGCTAGATCCTGAGCCATACTGGTAGGCTAGATCCTGAGCCATACGGGTGGGCCAGATCCTGAGCCATACTGGCAGGCTAGATCCTGAGCCATACTGGTAGGCTAGATCCTGAGCCATACTGGTAGGCCAGATCCTGAGCCATACTGGTGGGCCAGATCCTGAGCCATACTGGCAGGCTAGATCCTGAGCCATACTGGTAGGCTAGATCCTGACCCATACTGGTGGGCTAGATCCTGAGCCATACGGGTGGGCCAGATGAGCCATACTGGTGGGCCAGATCCTGAGCCATACTGGTGGGCCAGATCCTGAGCCATACTGGTAGGCTAGATCCTGACCCATACTGGTGGGCTAGATCCTGAGCCATACGGGTGGGCCAGATGAGCCATACTGGTGGGCCAGATCCTGAGCCATACTGGTGGGCCAGATCCTGAGCCATACTGGTGGGCCAGATCCTGAGCCATACTGGTGGGCCAGATCCTGAGCCATACTGGTGGGCCAGATCCTGAGCCATACTGGCAGGCTAGATCCTGAGCCATACTGGTAGGCTAGATCCTGACCCATACGGGTGGGCTAGATCCTGAGCCATACGGGTAGGCCAGATCCTGAGCCATACGGGTGGGCTAGATCCTGAGCCATATGTGTAGGCTAGATCCTGAGCCATACGGGTGGGCTAGATCCTGAGCCATACTGGTAGGCTAGATCCTGAGCCATACTGGTAGGCCAGATCCTGAGCCATACTGGTAGGCTAGATCCTGACCCATACTGGTGGGCTAGATCCTGAGCCATACGGGTGGGCTAGATCCTGAGCCATACGGGTAGGCCAGATCCTGAGCCATACGGGTGGGCTAGATCCTGAGCCATACGTGTAGGCTAGATCCTGAGCCATACGGGTGGGCTAGATCCTGAGCCATACTGGTGGGCCAGATCCTGAGCCATACTGGTAGGCTATATCCTGAGCCATACTGGTGGGCCAGATCCTGAGCCATACTAAACTACTCAATATTAATCTGACATCTTTACCTTCACAGTGGAAGACACTGATAAAACATCACGAGTTAATGTTAGAGCGAGTTAAATATGTTACAGTGTTGCATGTGTACAGTTCTAATGTAATTACCTTTACTACACTCTTCTCATGTAGATTACCAAAAGAGAGAGAAAGTTAGCAGAGCGCCACTACCTCCGCTGTCACGTGAAAGAGTTTGCTGCGTTTGTTGAGCCACCATCCACAGCTGTCCTGCCATCTTTCCTTAACAATCCAATGTATCTCAGTTTCCAGCAGCTCCATCCCCGCTATCAACAGCTGATATCTGGTAAGGGTGGCTTCACAGAAGCTATTGCTCTATATTCAGTATTGTACCCCCAAAAGCATACCTAAATACCATTCTTATCCCCACCAAAAATTATTGTATTGTCTGTGGGCCTGTGTCTAGTCATCTTTAAAATCTCCTTAAAACCATATCCCCCCCCCACCCCCCCCCCCCCCCCCCCCCCCCCCCCAATAATTGTATCCTAGTTTGTAATAAATGATAAGTAGCTGTTAGTTAGCTAGCTGTGTGGCTCACTTATTTGAGGTCCAGACATATTTCACAGCCAATTAAAGTCCAGCATACCAGTGTCTGCTCATTCACGAGTATAATAACTATATGATAGTTTTTAAAAATTGCTCTAATAATGCTTCCATGTGTGTATGGTGCTCTCTGTGTTCTGTGGTCACCTCTTACAGTTCATGGACTTCCTGAGCTGGCAGATGTGGCCCGAGGGGAGGGAGGGGCAGCTGCACAGGCCTCCTCAGCGAAGGCAGCCATGAAGGATGGACTCATCGGTGAGGACTAGCTAACAGTGTCTTACAGACATGATGCAACAGTTTTCTAATTGTCCTGAGGTCTAGAGTCTCTGGATATGATTATGTGCCAATGTTGACACAACAAACCCACATGGTCACACACAAGGGAGCAGCAGATGCAGCCAAGGAATGGAGCAGTAAACAATAATTTGGAGATCTATCCTTAGTTTTGGCTCCACAAGTTATTCAATAACAAATTGTGGGCTTGAAAAGTTATGACTTAAGGAGTGAGCATTGACCACACATGTGCTCCACCCTGGTAGCATATTGAGGACTAGTGTAGAAAAGCAATGTGACCAGAGTACATGTGTAGAGTGGCAAGGTGACCCGAGTACATGTGTAGAGTGGCAAGGTGACCCGAGTACATGTGTAGAGTGGCAAGGTGACCCGAGTACGTGTGTAGAGTGGCAAGGTGACCCGAGTACGTGTGTAGAGTGGCAAGGTGACCCGAGTACGTGTGTAGAGTGGCAAGGTGACCCGAGTACGTGTGTAGAGTGGCAAGGTGACCCGAGTACACGTGTAGAGTGGCAAGGTGACCCGAGTACACGTGTAGAGTGGCAAGGTGACCCGAGTACATGTGTGTTACTATGTCAACTATCAAACTGCAGAACTTGCGTTTGGTATATCATTTCAAGACTTTGTTGAGTGCAATTGGTATTCATATGCTAAACTAAGCAGGTCCAATTCTTCTTTGCCCCTACTTTTGTTTTTCCAATCACTCTTTTAACCTACACATCTTCATGTTTCTGTCTGTCTGTCTGCAGCTGTGACCATCAAGTCTGCAACTGATCCTTCTATCAAGCAACTAACAAAAAAATTACCTACTTCTATGACTGTCCAGAAACTTAGGAGTTTAATTCAGAGACTATACAAGATGGACCCTTCTACAATGAAACTCTCACATTTAGACCAGAAGGCAAGCTCAATGCTAATGGACTGTCTATAACATGCAGGGTAATAACATGCATATTGACTGTTATACATGTGATTGTAGGGCTCTCACGAAGTCTCTCTAAATGATGATCTCAGACAACTCTCCTTCTACTCCATGGAGAGTGGTGATTTCATTTTAATTAGAAATTAACACATATTAATGACTTACAGAGCTTCATTTATATCTACCATTCACCAGTTATTATATTTTTAATTAATGAAATTCAAATTAATGTAAAATAAAGTTATAGAAATTTGATATACAATAACTATGATGTGACCTGATTAAATAGTCCTTTGACTGTAGATAAAAAGGCCTAAATATACAATATAAAAAAAGCAAATATATAAGTATTGACCAACTGTAAACAGCAGCCACATCAAGTTACACCCATTAAAACAATCATTTTTAACCCTTTCTCAACACTGACTTTCTTCAACACTTTGGGCGCCTTTTAGAATTTGAATTTGATTTTTTAATTCTACCGCAAAAATCCATAAACAAACAGCCAGGCATATAAAGTAGGGAGCTATACACTTATAACAAGCTAATAAGCTTCTAAAAGCCTGAAAACAAACCAGAACCAGTCCATCTTGCAGCAGATTTTGAGGAGACTCCGAGGAACCAGCCCAATTGATGTTCAGTAGGAAAAACTTTATCCATATTCTTCCAAAATGCTGAGGGACTCTCTATAGGCTTCATACTTTCTATTTAGAGTGTTTGAAGTCCGTAGGCAACAAAAAAAATTGGGTGCTTGGCATCCTGGAAATTCTCGGTAAAAAAAAACAGACAGTTTAAAAAAAGAAATGACGGTTTAATCTAAAATTGATTTTTTTTTTTTTAAATTCGGAGAACATGGACCTGTTCTCGCCCACATATATGCGGTTCCCCGGCATCAAAAGGATTAACCCTTTCAACACTGTAACCACATATATACGGACTAGAACAGGCCTGCACTCTTGGAATAAAAAACAAACAAACCTATTCAATGTTATTAAATAATTATTTTATAAGTAAGGACACGTTCTACTTCCTTTAATTTTTTTTAACCTGTATCTAGAATTTTTGACTGAATTCCAGGGCACCAAGCACCTAATTTTTTTTTCCGTTAGCTACTAACCACTTGACCGATCTTGTTCTGGAATCAAGTCAGCATCAAATGGGTCAAACAATGCCAGTTGAACTTAAGAATATTATTCCACATATTATCAACTGACAACTCCACTGTGAGATTGGTAAAGGGTCATACTACTGGGCAAACACTGGTCAGTTAATGAATGATGCAACTTGATCAAACTAAATTGGAGCAAACACTGACAGCTCCAAGAGGAAAAAAAAAGGGTTGAGTATTAAGTGCCACATTTACCGGCAACTCAAAACAACAACATGTAATCTGTACAGGTATACTCAGTTATCCTCAGATAATAAATAGCCTCTGTGGAGGACTTTGGCACAAAGTTAAAAATATCAGGTTAAGAACTGTTTATGTGCTGAGGATTTACAAAAATACTATATCAGTAAAACTCATACAAAGCCACACCTCCGCTACTCTACAACTGACCTGCACTGTATTTCCTATCTCATCATCCTCAGCAATCACTTTCTGCTTCTTAACCGGAGGTGAAGAAATCTCTTGCTCAATGGCTGCTTCCTCCACCCCTCCTGGATCCTCCACATTAACTAACTCCTCCTCATCCTCGTATTCCTCATAATAAGACTCTGGATCGAAACCAGACACAGGAGTGACGAGATCTGCAGACGACAATCCCTTTGAACGCTGCATCTTGAAACTCACAGCTCCACTTGAGCTCAGTTTCTGGACATTGTTCTTCTGTGCTCCGTGTAATTCTGATACAGCAGTAGATTGAGAAGAAGGTGGATGAGGGGGAATTTCTTGGTCCTCGGACATTTCTTGCATGCTCCTGTTGTACTGCTTCATAGCCTCATAATAGTAATTGTAGGGGTCCCAGGGGTTCAAAAAACTAAAGCGAGAATCGCTCAAATGTCTCTCCAGAACTGTGCGCTCAAATTTCTCACTGTTCTTTGCGACATACTCGGCCGTTTTGTCCACAATGGCTCGTATCTCAGGAGGAGGGACGGCTTCTGGTGGGCACTGGTAGTAAGGCGGAGGGTGTTGGTGTACGCTGGGAGGGGGAGGAGGAGCATAGTTAGAGTGGGGGTGGTGGGAGTGACCTTCTGAGACGTGATATTGATGATGATTATTATTATTATAATGTTGCTGCTGATGTCTTTCATTGTGTCCATTCATTGGAACTAACTGCTGCTGATGATCATCTGAGAAAAATACATGCAACAAAAAAAATATGAAATGCTGTATTTCAGAAATAGCAATTTAATTGAGACGAGAAAAAAAAAAGGCAGGGATGGGAAGGAGAGAGAAGTACACAATTTGAAAGAAAGAAAATAAAAATAAATAACACACAAACAAATAAATGGGTGTGGCATCCACACCTACCCATGAACCTATAATTCAGCCACACCTTCCACGTGAGCTGAGACTTGGTAAGGAGAGATTCACCTGCTGTAGAGCATCCTCAGTAGCAAAAGATTCAATATTAACTCCGCCTCCACTTCATAAGGCAATGCTGATACCTGAAACACAAGAGAATGCACGCTTGCAGATTCCTTCTCCTTCTTTTCTTCAATTTCACAAGCAAACTCAGAATACAATGGATTGGCTTGCATATTCTGTTCTAAAGCTTTGGTATTAGTGTAAGTTTGTTTGTTTTTTGCTGGACTAATTGTTTTGTTTGGTTGTATTAAGGGAAGATCAACATATCTTGAACATGTTGTTATACATATCAACAAGCGTCACTGGCAGACTGAGTAGATTCACATACCATCGTATATGGCAGCGTAGTCTTCCGTGGGCTGATTGTACCCATACCATCCTTCCTGGCTCTCCACAGCAACTGCTGCTGATGACGCAGAGTTAGAACTGAACAACATTAACAAAACATAACATAAACTAGGTACATATTGCATCACATTAAAACACACCCCAAAGATCGAAAATGTATTATCTATATACTTTTATTTACAAAATAATGAAACATGTACCTGAAAGAATTACAAAAAAAAACAACCTAACAAAACAACAACAGCTGGTGGGGTTTTCACTTTTCGCCTACCTACCAACACAATCAAGTAAGTACCGTTGTGCTCAATTGAATCACTACACATGACTTATTCTCCCAATAGAGTTGAGCTCCAACTGTGTTCAGGAGACCACGCGAATGGCTGCTGCCAAGGAACAAAATGAACACGTTACATGACCAACTCTGCAGCTATACAAAGGAGACTGACCCATACAGCAGCCACCATTTCTACAACTACAAAAGGGATGGCTCAAATCTAGTGTCATTCTCCTTTGCATAGAGGCACACGTCACCTGACATTATTCTTACTTGTAATACTGCTTCTTGTAGTACTCATATGCAGCAACAGCTTCAGGATCCATATGGGAGTCAGTGGCATAGGCTCTTGTTGTTTCACCAGCCGTTGCACGAGCCATCAGAGGGGCAGAGTTTATGTTGAGGCTCCTGGCCATAAACGATTCACTTGTATCGTGCATGCTCATGATCTCCTCCAGTGACATCTTCTTTGCTTCTGATTCGGAAGCCTTAGCAACTAACTCATTTGAAGACTTGCTGGCCGACTCATCAGATTTAGGGGGCGGAGCTGGTGAGGGGACCTTGGTTTTGGTGGCTCCACTGCCTCCAAGCAAGAGCGGGTGTAGATAGCCTTCATCTTCAGAGTCTGACCCTTCAGAATCACTTTCAGTTAGCGATCCACTCTTAGATCTGCGTTGCTTGGTATTCAATACCCCATCACTCTCGGCAACTTTTTCAGCCGTATTAGCTAATGTCTTTTGTTCCTCAGATAAAATTTCTTCTTTTGAAACTTCTTCAGCCTCTTCTTTAGTTATACAGGTATCAACCTCCTTACCAACAGGTGACACTGCCTGGCCCTCGCTTTTGTCCTCACCATTTTTTATAGGGATTACCTTGGGTACATAGCTTCCCGAGGCAATGACTGCCTTCAAGTGTTTGTAGTACGGATACAGGTCATCTTCGTGGTTTAGGAACGAGAAGTACGGATTGAACTTTTGCTTGGTCTTGATAATGATTTCCATCTGGTTCCCTTGCTTGCATATAAAGTTTGCAGTCTTCTCAATAATGGAATGCAATTTGTTTGTTGATGGCTGCAATAACGCAATCAGGCAAAATGAAATATAGGAAAGTGGTCATCAATCTCATCAACTACACACAAGTCAAGTACTTATTAGATGTATAATGTAACTGGGTTTGAACCCCGGTGACAGCCAAATTTGTAATCCTGTATTGTTTATTAAAAAAATTAATCAATCAATAAATAAAGCTTGTGAAAAAGAGAGAATACATTAAGAATTTGCAAAGTCATGTACTTTGTCCTAAACTTTGTAACTCATGCATTCGAGTCCACAACACTTGCTACTCCTAAAAAGATATTTGAAGATACTCAATATGTTTTTTCTAAGGTATGTCTGTCAATATCTGCTACAAGAACTATTTTAACCCCTTCACTGCCATACGGTGGTTTGAAGTAATGCCTTGGGGGAAATCGCTGTTTTTTCTCATCTACATTGCCTCACTCAAACACAATAGCCTCCAGAAGTTTGGTCAATAGTTAGTAAGTGATGTTTGTTATCTTATAGATTTTGTAGATACCAGTTGGATATCGACTAAGGTATTACTGATACCAATCATGATTTTTTAATTAATCAGCCGATACCGATACAATTATCGATGTAACTCTACTAAAAATTCTTACCACTTAAATAAAATAAAAAACTTTTGAGCAGATAGTTTCTTATCGTTGAACGATCACACAGTGAAATGTTACACACAAAAGAAACACTTGCTAACTAGTGGCAAAAAGAGTTGGGCATTGATCCTTGTCTCCTGACCAACACTGAACAGCATTGCTGTTGTTTGTTGTTGTTGTTGTTGTTTTGTATCAACTCAAGATAAAACTAAACTTGACTTTCTCACCAATTGAATTCCATCAGGGACAATGAAATCTTGCTGGAGTGTGAACTGGTCCTCCTCAGATCCGTGATCCACAGTGGCTGTACTTGGGTGCTCCATGCGTTTGTATGTAACATAGTCATAAGGCGTCACTTGGCTAGGCAAAGATGAGGAGGAGGAAGACTCTTCTATGGGCTGCCCATCCAAGTCTTCTTCTGGCAACTTGCTGTCATAGCTGAACCCAACGGCACAGTAACCACTGGCTCGCTTGCGCTTTTCCATTTCTAAAATATAAAAAAATTGAGCATTGTTTATTACACAGGCTTTCATTCAACTGGAATATTACTAAAATAAGGACTTTGGGGTGGGGGCTAAATACAACTTGACTTGGCTTGCCTTTATCACACCTACCTTCCTGTTCCTCCACTCTAATTTCATCCCATTCTAAAGCTAGATAACGTTCTTTGTCCAGTTCATCTTCTAAATCCATTTCTTCTGCTGACATAGGACGTGGCAAGTTGGGCTTCAACCCAAACTGACTTTTGTCATCTAACTTATTTCTAGCATCATATCTGTATTAGCAATACAAAGAAGGTGAACAAAAGATATGAACATCATAATTGAAAATTATACCTGTCTACCATAAGTGACCTATCGCCCATCCACGGAATTAAAAGTTGTCCCGAATTTTCCATAATAGACTTGGCATCATTTCTGTACATCTTACAGGAATAGCCGAACACAAGCAATTCTTCGCGCCTTCCTTCATTAGTTTTCTTATCAGAAGACTCATAAGGACCAGCCAGGATAGACATTTCTTAGGGACACTACCACTACGCAACCTACAACGTTCTCCACAACACTACACTAACCACTAAAAGGCAACATAATACGAGAAAACCTGATCCTATAAAATGACTCCGCGTCCGCCAAAGCAAATTCGCGCATGACGTTCATGTGACGTACACGTGATGTACAAGCACCGCCCATCACATCTAAAGAGGTGTGGCTTTACACACCATGGAAACTATTTTCTAACAAGATGAGCCAAGAAGAACCCCCAAACGAACCTGTAGATGGAGCACCGGACGAGAGGGGTGAAGCCGAGAATGCCCCTGTAAGTCACCTACTCGAAGAAAACGTAGTAATAAAATTCTCCATATAGGTTTCTTCAGAAAATGCAGAAGATGATGAAGACGTGAATTCTGAGCATGCCACTGGAGCTGGCACAGAAGGAGGGCCAGGGAATGACGTTGAAAATCTTTCTGATGATATGTCTGACGCTGGATGGGACACAGACCTGGAAATTGAAGGTTAATTTATTTGTAATAATGAATCGTATGGTTCATTTGCTTAAAAAGATAGCTAGCACTTTTTTTTTAGCTAAATACATGTACCTAATACTTGTTTAATTGACATGAGCCGTTTCTTATACAGAAGAGAAAGAAGAGTATGATCCTAGTGGAAAAGCCACTTATTTGAAGATGTGCAATGCACTTGGGATTGTTCCAGCCAGCTACTTCCTTCGAAGAATACAAAATGGAGAATCCAGCATAGAGATGGCCCATCATGGAGTGGGGCCGAAGGGGGCCAAGGCTATTGCTTTGTCCCTTACTGTGAGTCTGAAAAACAGCATCTTCCACTATTGATACAATACATAATATGTGTTACAGTCCAATACAGCAGTGACTCAGCTGGATTTGTCTGACAATGGTTTACAAACTGAAGGTAGCATTGCTATAACCACCATGATGAAGGAAAACTGTTATATCACTCATTTGGTAATTCACAGGAGCGAACTATACACAAGCAGACATTAATTAGTCCGCCAACATCATCATAACCGCACGCACAGCAAGTACATACATACTTAATTGTTTTTCCCCTAAAATATTTGGCTTTATAAGTGCCATCCAATTATTACTAATGGGTACAAAAGTTTGAGCTTTCTTTTGGTTTTATTGTTGATGCTCCCCATCAAATTGGTAATAGTATTAGTATACAACAACCAATCCATGTACTTCTACCCAGAAATAGGCTTGCTTATGAATCCTCTGCAATTAAAAAAAAGTATAAATAAATTGAATAGAAAGTGAACAAAATTTTCAACCAAATGCTACAGTTATTTTTCAGTGGTGATTGTCCTCGCTCAGTTTCATGATGGAATAAAATGTTACCTCAAAGAAGGCAACTTACTCAATGGAGTCAGATAATGAGAGTGAAAAATATCATTTTTGAGATTTCAGGGGAAAAGTTTGATATTAAATTGTTTTATAATTTTTAAAGTATATCTGTTTTTTAAAGTATATATGCAATATTCAGGCATATCATTATCTTAGTACAACTATGTGATAATTAAGATGTATCCACACAGACTAGACAGAATTAAAGTTACTTCCATACACTGTAGTGTATTAACTGTCATACTTGTTTTTGTTTTCTTTCTAGGACTTATCAGACAATAACTTGGGTCCTCCGGCTGCATTTGCAGTGGCTCAAATGATATCAATCAACAGCACATTGACTCACATCAGTCTCAGAGGTTTGAAGTGACTCCATCATCATTTCTTTCATATTTATAGCATTTTGTTGTCCTCCAAAGGCAATGGGTTTGATGACAAAGCTGCTGAGCCTCTTGCAGACATAATCAAAGTAATGTCTTATGCTTAGTTAATATTCACCCACAAATGCTGTCACACTGTTTTATAGATGAGCTATCATCTGAAGTTTGTTGATCTGAGTCACAACAAGCTTGGAGAAGCGTCTGGACTAATATTTGGACCTGCCATAGGTATGTATGGTACTTTGGTTGTTGAGTGAGTGAATCAGGTACTAATTGAGGTGATTGTTCTTCTCCAGCCGACAGTGAAACCATTCAGTTCTTAGACTTGAGTTGGAATCATTTGCGTAAAAAAGGTGCTAAGGCTATTGCGGAAGGCCTGAAGGTATGAGCACACTGATCTCTGTAGAATGTGATTATTTGAAGCTATTTGTGTTGCCATGTGTGTAATGATGCAGAACAATAATGCAGTTCGAAATCTAAACCTGGCTTACAATGGGTTTGCAGATGATGGAGCAGCAGCTCTGGCCGACATGTTGAAAGTCAATTCCACTCTAATGGAACTAGACATAAGGTATGACAACAAGTGTTTTAAGTACATCATATAAACTGACTCAATTGGTACAACAACAGCATGTTGTTCATACACACAGATTGCATCTGGACAGTATTAATTAATTAATTAATTAATAGTAATTAGAATGAATGTCATACTTTGAGACAAAACTACAATTATATACTGGCAATTTAAACCAAACTGAATACAGCCAGATTTACAGTTTTAACTTTCTTGTGTGTGTTAGTAATAATCGCATCACAGAAGTTGGGACAATAGCACTCTCCAAGGTGGTCCCGACACATGACAGTCTGCAGGTATTACGGGTAAGTGAAGCTCTTGCTCCACCAGATTGTGACACTCACCCAGGTCTACACGTGGTTTTGATTTGATTAGATGGGGAAGAACAACATCCAGCCGCAGGGTTTGAAGGCTCTACTGGATGCCATTAAAGCATCATCTTCATGCCCTCTCCACATGCTGGACCTCAAGTCCATCACCATTACATTGGATTTAGAGAAACTAATAGCAGAGACCAAGGAGAATCACACACAGCTGCAAGTAGAGCATGGAGGAGTAGGAGGCTTCAAGCCACCTAAGCCACTCCTCCCCCCTTTGGTTAAACTGGAGAAGTACTGCAAAAAAGAGAACATTCGATTGGAGGACCTTTGTTTCCTGTTCGACAAGGACAAGAAGAAAGTATTGACTGAAGAGGAATTTAGAGATGCCCTCAGAGTATGTAGCAAGTTGAATTATTTGTAATTGTTTTACTCCCCACCCCCCTTTTTTTAGCACATCAATGCACCGCTAATGGAGGGTGAAAGAAAGAAGCTGATGTTAGATTTTAAGACATATCCAGAGGGCATGGAAAAAGACGAGATAGAGTTGATGGAAGAAAGTGAGGACCCACCTCTTTTCATCGACTATGTGTAAGGCTGATTACTGATATGGCTGAACACTGAAATGTTTGTACCTACTTTTATTGGCAGGAATATGTTGGAGACTACTAAAGCACTGCAGCAACTTCCAATGACATAGGCTCATTTGTCTCATATCATAAATTATTGATTGAATCAAATAAATTGACTTACTACCGAATTGAGTTGGCAGGCAAGACTTGTCCTTAACCGCAAACTATGGTGCGGTTGCAATACAGGTAGTGATCGTCAAGTATTTACCTATGACCAAAAAAATCGCTTCGGAAAAGGGTAGGAGGTGGCTTCATTGAGCCCCGTGTGTGTATGTTGGCTTTAGGTGTGGCTAGACTAGGACACTTCATTTATTTCAGTGTACTGGAGCTTACCACTGGCTCTCTTCGGCTCACCAGCGTACAGTAAGCGATTAAAACCGCGCCATGGCGGTCCCTACGGCCGTTTTCCAATACACCAGCTTGTACGTGAAGATCAGTGAGGCCAAGAAGTTACCCAGTCGAGACATGTAAGTCTGAGGAGCCTAATGGATAGTAATATGAGTAAGTAAATGGAGTACCACAACAACCTTAAGAAATAACATTAATTGTGTACAGTCACTTTTAATAGCAGTGGCTATGGTAAAGCCTAAAGTGGTCTTAGAGGTGGTCGCTTGTCACTTGTTTAGTAAGGCATATAAATGTAAACCAGTTGTTGAGCAGTGGTTTGCCCAACATGCATCTTTTTGCTAGTGACGAGCTGTTGGTGTAGCTGATAATATGTGTAATCACCATATTTGGTAAAAAAAAAATCAGCATGGAGAAAGAACTTGTCAATAGGAAGCCTGTGCAGTGCACTGCTACATGATATGATGCTATTATTTATTTCCCTGATGGACGCAACTGGTCAGTTACTACTAATACTCTTATCTCTCTCTTGTGTACTTCACCTAGGCCTGGTCTGAGGGATCCTTTCTGTGTGGTGAAGGTAGACAACGAGACAGTTGCAAGGTGAGTAAGTGAGTGTGAGAGAGAGAAAGAGAGATAACCGAGCTAGAGAGGTGATGGGCTTGTTGTGTGGTGGTTTCATAGTGCTTACTTCCATTGGGCATGGATTATAGCTTTCTGTGTTAATTAATCCATCGAACTTACTAAAACAATAATTTTTAATATTTTTAAATTCTCTAGCCTGGAGAGGCACATATATCAGAACTGAAAACAATGAATTTATAAGAAATTAATATTACATGTGAGATCCTACTGTTGACACCTCGTTTGTAAAAGGTCAAAAGTACAACGACACTTTAATATGCCCTCTCGATCCCCTATTCCTATACTGAAATTACTATATATACTGCTAAACCGAAGTAGTTTCAACTTGAAATAGTTATGTGAGCCAGGAAGGAAAGAGCTCAAAACCAGAATCTTTCCAATCTAAACCAAAGCATTCTACTACCAACATTACAATTATCTAAACATAAACAAAGATATAATATTATGCTTAGACTATATAATATTATACATATATGCATATATATATAAAGATGGATGTTAGGGATATTGAGGTATAAAGAGGGGGACGTAGGGGAGAGAAACTGGGAGAGAAGCCATCCAAAGACATCATTGTTGCCTGGCCAACTTCCTTTGGAACTTCGTCCTTTTGTTTCTTTCTTATCTGAAGTGACCACCAGATGGATTTGTGAAATTTGAGGACAATTATGTTAGTTATGCCAGAGTCTATTTTCTATCTCACTAAATGACTGAAACCACTAGCAACTTGTTTGGTGGATGGAGGCATGAAATATTAACATTGGGTGGGTATATGGAGCAAAGTTCCAAGATGGATAAAAAGCAGCTGCTTCAGAAGAAAAAAAATAAGTGGCTGGCAGGAAACATTGACTGTGTTACTATTTCCAATGATTTAATGGCCTAGCTAGATAGGATATAGTTCAGCATTTCTAATACGTAAGACATTTATTTTGAGTGTGTGCACTTATCCTTCACTATAATTTCAAAATATTTAATTCCAGGAGTACCTACCACCGCACAGTGCCAGTTATTGAAGACTAATCAGATGGCATAGTAGTTAGTGCTTAGTCTCTGCTTGAGTGCTATTTTGGTCTGCTTTTCTGGTCGTATGTCGTCATCTTATTATTAAAGTTTCCCCATCTCAGCCATTTATGACAGACAAACATACTTTACTTCTACTGAATTATGCATTGGTGCTCCAGTTTAGTCAGTCCACTTAGAAAACAGTTGTAAAAGAAAAGTCTGTTCTATTCAAGAGAATTGAAATTGGTTTTGTGAACTACCAAGTTACTTTATTTTACCTTGCCATGTACTATTTCCCCTCACCTCTGATCTTTGCAGTAAGTTTTTTTAGGTTGAGTCTAGAATTCTAATTATTTATTGCCTTCTGCTCCATTACTATGACTGATAATGATAGCAAAACACACACAGTGTAGTAGATTCCTTCTTGAAACTCTGTGTGGTGAGGATGTACTCTGTTTAGGTGAGAGCAAGCTCATTGCATGGCAAGAATTATCATTTTCATCCACAATTTAGCCACATGGTCATGGGGGAGCAAGACTCTACTTACTTTCTTTACTACTACATCATTGTACTAGTTTATATATATATATATATATGACGCTCCCTGTATCTTATTTTAAGTCACTTGTTTATTTTTTTTTCCACCTTAAAAGTTCCTGAAGTTGCAGTAAAGAACTGAATCGTGTTCAGATGCTGTGTTTTTTTATTATCTTCATCGTTACGTACGTGTTCACAGTTTTAATATAGTTTAATATAGTGAAGCTCCAAGTGATCAAGCATTAAAATTTCTCGCTTTCTCCTCTTCTTTAAAAAAAATAATAGTTTGTTTGTCAGCCACTGTCTGCAAACTTACATTTGATGAGTTGTTAAGGTGTAAACTCACAACTAACACTTGGGACTGGTGGAGGATGTAGCACATCTGGACCATGACTCACAAAGTACAGTCCAGTGGTATCCTGGCCTAAATGGACAACTTCTAGTGTCTGTGTTCACACTAAGTTGTTATTGTGCAGATGTTGCTGTTTTAATTTGTGTTTTGTTGTTGTTTATTTGTTTATTTGTTTTTTTGAATCTAAAAGAATTTTTGCAGAGGGCAGACTAGTACCAGCTAATCTATGCCCATAGTAATGTATTGTTTGCTTGTTGATTTGTGTGTTTATTTGTGTTTATTTGTGAGTGTTTGTGTGTTTATTTGTGAGTGTGTGTGTGTATTTGTGTGTTTATTTGTGTATGATTAGGAGTCGTAGACAAGTTGTAATGCCCATGCTCAGTGGTGCCTTTGTTGTTTGGTTTGGTTGGTGAGAAGTTGAAACTGATGCATGTGACGGATGGTGTGTTTGTTTTCATAGCCATGTTGTCCATTCCTCTTTGTGCTTGCTTTTACACACATCCATTAGAACTGCAACTGTCTTCAAGACACTGGAGCCATTTTGGGGGGAGGAGCATAAATTCCATGTTCCCAATGAGTTCCAAGACGTGGCAGTGTTCGTGTATGACTATGACATTCTAGGGTAAGGGACTGGGTGTGTGCGTGTGTCTGGATGTATATTGTGGATGTATATTGTGGATGTATGTGTGGATGTATGTGTGAATGTGTGTGCATGTTTGTGTGACAGTAAAAATTGGATGTTTTTTGTTTTTGTTTTTTATTGGCTTTACAACTTTCTTTTCCACCAACTGACAAGACGAAATAAAGGAAGAAATGGAATGTGAGACTAATATCGATGGCTGGAAGAGAACATGAATATATATATATATATATGGTTTTTATTCATGAATGGCACCAGTTCACATGCACATGTGACTGTGCATGCAGTGCTCAGCATGCTGGTGTGTCCACATGGGACACAAGGTAGTTATAGTTACCATCAGAAGACATGCACCTAGAGTTGAGCCGAGCATCGAACAGGAGTAGCATGATGGAGTAGTGAACAGGAGTAGTGTGATGGAGTAGTGAACAGGAGTAGTGTGATGGAGTAGTGAACAGGAGTAGTGTGATGGAATAGCGAACAGGAGTAGTGTGATGGAGTAGTGAACAGGAGTAGTGAACAGGAGTAGTGAACAGGAGTAGTGTGATGGAGTAGTGAACAGGAGTAGTGTGATGGAGTAGCGAACAGGAGTAGTGTGATGGAGTAGTGTGATGGAGTAGTGAACAGGAGTAGTGTGATGGAGTAGTGAACAGGAGTAGTGTGATGGAGTAGTGAACAGGAGTAGTATGATGGAGTAGCGAACAGGAGTAGTGTGATGGAGTAGTGAACAGGAGTAGTGAACAGGAGTAGTGTGATGGAGTAGTGAACAGGAGTAGTGTGATGGAGTAGTGAACAGGAGTAGTGTGATGGAGTAGTGAACAGGAGTGTGAGGAGTAGTGTGATGGAGTAGTGAACAGGAGTAGTGAACAGGATGGAGTAGTGAACAGTAGTAGTGTGATGGAGTAGTGAACAGGAGTAGTGTGATGGAGTAGTGAACAGGAGTAGTGAACAGGAGTAGTGAACAGGAGTAGTGTGATGGAGTAGTGAACAGGAGTAGTGAACAGGAGTAGTGTGATGGAGTAGTGAACAGGAGTAGTGTGATGGAGTAGTGAACAGGAGTAGTGTGATGGAGTAGCGAACAGGAGTAGTGTGATGGAGTAGCGAACAGGAGTAGTGTGATGGAGTAGTGAACAGGAGTAGTGAACAGGAGTAGTGTGATGGAGTAGTGAACAGGAGTAGTGTGATGGAGTAGCGAACAGGAGTAGTGTGATGGAGTAGTGAACAGGAGTAGTGTGATGGAGTAGCGAACAGGAGTAGTGTGATGGAGTAGTGAACAGGAGTAGTGTGATGGAGTAGTGTGATGGAGTAGTGAACAGGAGTAGTGTGATGGAGTAGTGAACAGGAGTAGTGTGATGGAGTAGCGAACAGGAGTAGTGAACAGGAGTAGTGTGATGGTGAATGAACTTCTGACATTCCTTACTACATTGTGTACATGTGTGTGTGCGGGTATGTGTGTGTTACGTGGTGTAATGCATACATGTGTGTATATGTGTGTACATGGTATGTGTGTGTACTTGTGTGCATATCGTGTATGTATGTGTGTGTACATGGTGTATGTGTGTATGTGTGTGTGTATGATGCTCACAGGTCGAAAGAGCCTCTAGGGAAGGTCCTGCTGGACAGATCCATGATTGTGAAGTCTCCCAGAGGTGAGATGACTGCACACATACGCACTCTTCCTTCCTTCCTTCCTCTGGATGTGGGTTTGTTTGTGTGTTGTCACATATTCATCAAAATTACAAGCCCCTCCTCCCACCTATGTGAGAGTGTTTGAAAGTCACATTGCCTAATTAACCCAGGGGACCATTTATGGCATTCATGGACAGCGCTCACAATAATGTATATTATATATCCTATGTATATTATCGTTTGTTTGTTTGTTTGCATGTAACCTTAGGTTTGGACAAGTGGCTTCCCCTAACACCCATCTCCAGGGACGACCAAGTGCAAGGTGAAGTCCTGGTAGAGACGAGACTGGAATCGTATGGAGAAGTAAGTATAGAGCGTGCTTATGATTACAGGGGCTAGACTCAGCCCAACCTCCTAGTCACTCGGCCGTGCCCAACCCGTTATTGCCAAACTCTATCTCTTCGCTTCAATAATTGAACAAGGGATTATTTTAGATTCGGCAGTTATGAAAATGGTTTAAATGTTAATTTAGTATTCATGCCACATATTGGTTTGTTTGTTTGAGTGTGGTTTGGTTTTAGTCTCGTGTAGATGAACCCTTTACCAATCACTAAGTGGGGAAAGGGTCTGGTCAACTGACGCAGAGTGAGCAGTGCAGCTTCTTCTGCTAACTGGGCTGGGAAGAGCAATAGTTGAGACAATAGAGAGCCGCTAATGTGTAGATGGAGATATTTAACCAAGGCTTAAAGTATGCGAGTTATTGAATTCCATGACAGGAAATAAGAGCCAACAAGAAGTTGCTAAAATATCATACTCATTAATTATACCTCATACACAGAAACCTTACCGTATTGTCCCATCTTGCTGATGGAGTAAATATAAACTTGCACTGCATCAGTTGACCAGACCCTGTTCCCACATAGCGATTGGTAAAGGACTTCGCTACGCAAGACTAGATGTGTTGGTGGGAGGAGTTATTAGACAAAATTGCTGGTTATCAGGTGACTCGGGTGTGTGGGTGTGTGGTGTAGTGGTTGTGTCCTGGGCACGGCTCACAATGCCTGCTTCGTGCACAGGCATCCTGGCTCTGCCAGGTGCGCGTGACCACCTAGCGACAGCAAGAGAATTTGCTTCTTCTTTCTTTCTTTCTTTTTTTTTTTTTTGCATTGTGTGTGTGCGTGTGAATGTTTTTCTTGTCTTAACTGATGTAAGGTTTCAGAATATTTTAATTGGCCCACATGTTTGTTGAGTTGGTCATCCATTCTCTTTATCTCCCTTGCCTTAGTACTTCTCCTCCTTCTCCTCTTTCCATTCTTCAGGAAGTTATGTGGTGGTAATTGCTTTTTATTTCAGTTTATTTTGTTTAATTTACCACAACTGTTTGTTTCTATGGTTACTCCATTGTGGAATATACGTATTTGGGGATGTAGTAATCCGTATGAAATTATAACACCGAGTCAGTGTGATGGGGCGTGGCTATAGTGATGGTGGGCGTGGCTAATGCAGTTTATAGGCTGCTGTGTGAAATTCGCTGTTAGTATATATCAGAATGCTGTTTGTGTGTTTGTGTGTGTAGGAAGGCAACAAGGTGATCGTCACGCTTGTGGAGGCCAGGTAGGTAAAGGGTTGTCACATGTCACACGCACACACACTGGCCGCTGTAACCAACTCAGTCTGGCTCACTCCATCTTCTCATTTACTTCTACAGAGATCTGGCTGCCCGGGGGGTGGGGCACGTTGGGGATCCTTTCGCCACTATTTATTACAGTGGCGAACAGCACACAACTCCCGTAAGTCCACCAGCTGTTGTTGTTGTTGTTGTTGTTGTGTGTGTATGCGTGAGTATCGAGGAATTAGTTGGTTTCTGGTATCACCTTTGTTCACTTACCATTTCTTGCATGTCTTGATTCATTTCCCACCTTATTTTTATCTTCCTCACTACATACCTCCCCTCGCAGGTTATGCCTAGAACAAGATTCCCAAGATGGCGGAAGACGTTTGATTTGAACATGAGCAAAGATACATCCGAACCTCTCAAGATAGTAGTCTATGACAAAGACAAGTTCTCACAAGATAAATTCATGGGCCAGGTGAGGCTGTGTGTGTGTGTGTGTGTGTGTGTGTGTGTGTGTGTGTGTGTATGTGTGTGTGTGGTATGTGTGTGTGTGTGTGTGTTGTGGAAAGATGTTGTAACTATTCCAGTAGTCCCTCACTTTGTCCAATATCTTGTGCCTGGTCATGAAAGAGGAGAGTATGTCAGAAACAAGTGATTTTTAAAGTTAGGTAGAACTTGTATATAAATAAAGTGCATGACACCTCATCAATTAATGTAAAAATGGAATGCGCTTCACTTCTTTATAGTTTTGACTGTAACGTGTGATAACAGCTACAACATTGAAGTTGGTAAAGACATGAATTTTAATTATTGATATCAGATCAAAGGCCAGAAAGGGAGGATGGACAATTTGTCACATCAGAGAAACAAATCTTCGTAGTAACTGGCTCTGTGGGTGTGTTTGGGGGGTGTGTGGGTGTGGGTGTGGTCTATGTTCAATTGCTGGGTGTGGCTATCATTGCTTCAGGCAGAGTGAAAGTCCATGTATGGTCATCAGTTGGTTGTATGAATGAGAGGCGGCCATTAGCTGGCTTGGCATGCCAGGTTGTTCTATTTTGCCAGCATTACATGTGCGTGCAGACACAATTGAGATCTGGACTGCCCGTATTGTTGCACATGCTCTGTACATTGGAATGCAAGAGGGTTTCTATCACATCCTCAGCATCTGACTCTTCCCTCCCTCCCCTCTCTCTCTCTCTCAATGGAATAGCTAGGATAAAGAGTGGGGTAGTAGCTAGGATAAAGAGTGGGGTAGTAGCTAGGATAAAGAGTGGGGTAGTAGCTGATAAAAGCACCAACTTTACATCTTTTGTTCACTTTCTTCTCAAGGACCCAAAATTAAAGCTTCATTGTCCTGAATCATTAGGCTTGAGGCACTTGTGCATATTTGTGTATTGCATTATCTCAAGAGCTGAGGTCACCAAGGAGGAATAATAAGAGTTCACTTTTAATGAAGAACCCCACACGTGTGTGTGTTTTATTTAAATCTTAGACTTTTTGTTTTATTTGTTGGTTGTTGTTGTTGTTGTTGTTTGTTGTTGTTGTTGTTTTTATCTTTATTCTTGTTTCTGACTGGAACATCAGTCTGAATCACCTGGTAAAGGGATATGCTAAGCTACATAACCTTTTCAACTACATATGGCAATATTTGTGTGTGCTATGGATGAATTAATTCACCCTCTGGCTATGGTCTTGTGACGTGGTGTTTGTGTGTGTGGTGTGTGTGTGTGTAGGTGGAGTTAGAACTAATAGACCTACAGCAAGGCCAGTTATACCAGACCTGGTACAGACTGCAGCACCACGAGCCTAAGCACAAGGACAAAAAGTACGTCTCTGAGTGACCTACACTTGACTAGCAGCACATTGCACTTGATCTGGTGACACCTTGAAATTAAATTACACCCACGCACACACATACATACTCGCACACTTACACTACCGTGCCCACACGTGCATACACACATAAAGACTCGTTTAGCAATACTTTGTTTGCAGGGTTTGTTGTTGTTGTTGTTTTGTTTTTTGTTTTGTTTTTCTCTTGTGGTCTGTATTCCATAGGCTAGAGGCAACAGCCTCACGCTATAGTGATGTACTGGACACATCTGTTCACTATTACTACAACATTGTTGGTTTATGTACTTCAATTATCTGTAAACAAGTCAAGTCACATCTCTACATGTATTTATTTGCAGCAAACGTGTGGTTTGAGGGACACTGGGTTGCTATTGTCTAGCGTCTTATACTAGCATTCATTGACATGGAGGAAGAAAAGAAAAAAAGAAAACAGTTGAAAATCCTAAAAATTTGCATACACTTTTAATACTTCAAAAGTGCAGCATACATGTGCAAGCACATCTTACTGTCTGTGTGTGTGCGTGTGTGTGTGCATGTGTGTGTGTGTGTGTGCAAGAAATGAATGTGTGTGTCTTCTTTTCTAGGAAAGAGCTTGGCTCTTTGAGACTGAAGGTCCAGTGTCGGTTAGAGAGAATACTTCATCCATCTTTGTACACATCATTTGTGAAGATGATGTTGGAGGCAGTGGAGAACCCAACAGTAAGTCAGTAATCTAATCCAGAATATCAGTAATCTACTATAGTAGGTCAAACAATAAACTCTCTTCTTTAAAAAAATTACTTGAAATGGTCTAAGATTGCACATGGCATGCATCCCTATATACAGTATAACATGAGTGATTTAATTAGCTGAGCTAGCTACCTTGCCCCAGGCTGTTTCTGGAGTGCATACATACTAATATGTCATGAATTCTTATTCTTATTTCAGACTCTTGGATGCTTGCAGACTAATATTAGTTTTCATTTTAATGAACTGAATTGTGAAGCATTACAATCAGTGTAATTGGTTCTATAATGGCTTGTGATTCAACATGGAGTCTAGCTGTCACTCTCTTCCTGGCAGAGGAAAGTGAAACAGTGGAGGCCATGTTTGTTTGTGTTGGGGTGAATTATTGTGTAAGCAGTGGGAACTGAACTCTGTACACAAAATCCAGCTGCTGTAAGTGTGAGGGCAGGCTGGAATAAAGCCACTCAGGATGTCCTCTTTATATAAACAACACTCTCCATGGTCGCAAAGACCATGTGTCATGGCAACTTGTGATTATTATCTATCTTAAGAAAACTATTTATTTTTTCTCTCTGTCTCTCTCTCTCTCTCTCTTTCCTGTCTTTTAGCCTGAGGGCAGTCCTCTGCTGGTGATGCTGGAGGATGTGATGACAATGGACAGGAATGATTTGGGCCACACCCTGGTGCGGTTCTACCTGGCTCATGGATACGTGATTCCTCTTCTAGACGCCCTCACCGTCAGAGAAGTACACCTGACCAGTGAGTGCTCGCTCTTTCATGCAATAAACCTATGTGTATGTATGTCCATTCAAATTCACGCACGCACACACACACGCACACACATGGTTCACTTGCCATTTTCCTTTTTTCCTCCTTCTTTGATCTTTATTTGACCTGTCTCTTCTCCTTCCTTCCTCCTCAGCTAATCCTCGCACTCTCTTCAGAGGCAACTCTCTAGCGTCCAAGTCATTTGACCAGTTCATGAAGGTGAGAGGGGAAATGTAGGGTTGGGTCATGTGACAGTCATGTGATGTTTGTTGGGTAGATTGTTGGCTTGCCTTACCTGCATGAGACCATCTCTGGCATCATAGACTCAATTTATAGTGAGAAGAAGACTGTGGAGTTAGATATTGAAGCACTGAAGCAAGCATCTAAGTAAGTGGTTACACATGCATACATACACGCATACATACATACATGCATGCTTACATAATATATATATATACATACATACTGTGGAAATAACAATACATACTATTACACTATCACATTATGTTACCTGAGGCTATGTACTGAACACTATCATTGAGGCTTATTTTTATTGCACATGTGTTATCACCTAGACAGTTATTAAACAATATTATTTTGTTTTCTCTGTGTTGTTAAGTTCTATTATCTATTCCCAAATAACTATTATTCTTATTTATTCCGATAAAGTATTCTTGTGCTGGTTCTTCATACATACATACATGCATACATACATGCATACATACATACATGCATACATACATACATACATACATAGAATAAGATAAACTGTGTTAATTTGATTGGAAGTGATTGAAATTATATTTTTGGCATGCTTTTTGGGATGTTTAGTAAAAGGTAAAGTGTCTACTTCAGAGGGAAGTGTTACTTCACTTACATGTATATTGTGGTCGAAGTGGTCTGCTAGCTACTATCTGGTTCCACTTGTGTCTGATTCTCATTTTTCACATTCAGTGTTGATGTCCTATTTCATTCCAATTAAGACTCATTCCCATTCCACATGCTGCAATAGTCCAATTATTCCATTCCTGTGTTGATACCCGATCCAGAGTGAAGTCTGAGCACACGGCCCAAAAGACGGTGGAAAGCTCCGTATCAACGGTAGCCGCATATGCAGAGAGTCTGATGGACGCCATATTTGGCTCCGTGAACAAGTGCCCCAGTCTTCTTCGTCTCGCCCTCAGGCAACTCTGGCTCAGAGTGGCGGAGAGGTTCAAAGACGGTGAAAATGCGGTGAGTAGTAGAAGGAAGATGTAGAAAGGAGGGAAGAATAGGAATGGAGAGAGTGGGGGGAAGGGAGTGGGGTATCATCTGGAAAACTGCTAGCTAGTTCTGTGTGTTCATGTGTGTGTTTGTGTAGGATGTACCTTACTTGGCAGTGTCTGGGTTCCTCTTCCTAAGGTTCTTCAATCCTGCCATCTTAGGACCCAAGCTGTTTGCCGTAAAAGATGAGCACCCTGACCAGAAGACCGAGAGAACACTCAAGCTTGTTGCCAAGGTAATAACTGGATCCAGCCATACTAGAATGAAACCCTTTACCATATCCTTGTGTGTCCAGGTCCTTCAGAACATCAGCAATCTGTCCCCAGAGATGGATGCCAAGGAGCCTTACATGCAACCCCTTGGCTACATCTTGCCTCGCAGCGTGGAGAGAATCAAGGATTTCATACAACAACTTGTGCAGATTGACCAGAAAGAAGGTGAGAATCAGAACGCCTTGTTCCCGGGTTACACTGAATTGTTGCTTGTGTTTATTTGTTTGATTGTTTGTGTTTTAATAAAGTCCACTCTACTCTATTGTTGAATCTGTTAGGAAATTGAAATTTCTTTCTTCATACCATTCTCAGACAGAATCATTATTTTAAGCCACGTCTGTATGTATGTACCAGATTAATTTTATTTTTTATACACACACACACACCACACATGCTCACCACACGCACACCTTCTGTGTCTATAGTAACAGCAGAGGTGGGAGCCAAGGATGGAGGCTACATTCACAACGTGGTCCTCCATCGAGGCTGGCTATTCAAGAGGACTCATGGTGCAGCTGTGGCGAGCAACTTCCAGTATAGGAAACGATACTTCGAATTGAGCAATGCGTCCATTTTGTATGCTCAGAATGAGAAGAAGACTGGGGTAGGTGTGGCCTGAAGTGATGTGGGCAGTACAGTCTAAGTAGAAACTTTCTTTAGACGGCCATGTTGAAGTCAACTCGTTGTTGTTTGTTTGTTTGTTTCAGGATGTGAAGAGTTATTCGGTGCAGTGTATCAAGCTGGTAGAGAAGCTTGATGAGTCTGCATTTCAGAGGAAGCACATGTTCCAGGTGGTGATGTACCCTCAGGTTGCCAGTCAAGGCTCCAAGGCAGATGAAGAAATAACCCTATATTTACAAGCAGCAGTGAGTGCAGCTACTGCATGTGCTTGACTTGTGTGGATATTGTTGTGAGACTTATATGTTGTTGTTGTTGTTGTTGTTGTTGATTATTGTAGGATGTAAATGAACAGAATCGTTGGGTATCGGCTATCAGGAAGGCGTGTCTTGGCAATAGGGAAATGCGCCCAGTGTACCATCCTGGAGCTTTTAAGAAGAATAAGTGGACCTGTTGCAGAACTGCCTCAGTGTTGGGTGAGTCAACCTGTGTGTGTGCGTGTGTCACAACACTGGGTCAAAAGGCTTCCTTCATCATTGAACTTGTTTACCTACACATTGTTCTGTCCTTACCAGATGTCAACTTGTAGTTGGTGGTTACATCTAGTAATGTACTGGACAGAACATTATATTTTCATGTTATTAATTTTTCACACTTGTCCAATTATTAGCAGCAATTCTTTATATTTTGCCGACGGTTCGACCTCCTATCATTGTCAGGCAATGAACTTAGTAAAGCTGTGCTGCTTAAGACAAAGACCAACACAGTGTGGTCAAAACTGGCAAAATATGAATATTTGTATTGCTAATAATTGGACTAGTGTGAAATATCAGATAACTAAGTAAGAACTATCTTGTCTTATAAGTTCTTTTCTTCCCAAAAAGAAAATTGGAACAATTGAGTTTGCCTAGTTTGCTTGTTTTATGCTTTTTGTCTGCTTTATCTACATACACACCCACACACCTCCTCCTCCTCCTCTAGCTCCAGGATGCAGCCAGTGTCACAAAGGTATCACCATTGGAGACTGGCGCGACCCATTGGACCCTGACCTCGACGCTCAAGTCATCCTCTCTCAATTCATGCAGGGCAAAAGTAACCTCATTAAGAAATACCTCCCACTTCCCCTCGAAGACGACAGTTCTAGTTCTCTCCGAGGAGGTTCCAACTCACCCACCTCTATGACCTCCTTTGGAGCCACCAGTTTGCAAGACCACGAAGGAGGAGTGGGTGGGGTAGGTGCCAATGCCATTAGCTCCCCTGGGGTGGCTCCGACTGGCACCGGCCACATGGAGGACTATTGTAGAGATTTGCTGGAAGTCGTCGAAGAACTTTCATGGCACCATTCACAGAGTAGTTAAGAGGATCATGTGATTCTAGGGGTTGACTTCCCTACATGTCATGTGACTTATAGAGATCATGTGCTACTTGATATGTTGCTACAGTTGTTGTTGTTGTTTTTTCTTTTTTTAACTTTTGTTTGTAGCCGATAGTGCACCTACTCAGCATGTTGGTCCATGGTGTGCTTCTTTCAGAATTGTTGTATTCATGACTGGTACTCTCCTTTTTACCCTTTTTTTTCCTCCTCTACATGTAGGAAGATGACAGCGCCAATTTTTTATTTCTTATTTCTATTATCTATCAGTTTGATCTAAGGAAATATGTTATTTAAACCAACTTTATAACAACCCTGTGGTGTGGTGGTACCACGTGCATTCTGCCGCTGGTGCAATAATATGTGTAGTGCAGTGCTGGTGGGCGATACCGGATTTATGTTTTCGATATCGATACCAAGTACTTTCGAACCTGGTGGTATCTGCTGTATCGATACCTCTATATCGATACCACGCATGCGCACTAACTAGTGGTGTGCTTGAGCACAAATGGCGAGCGAGCCTTAAACTATACTATTGTTATTCAAACTACTAATAAAAGTCGAGTTGTTAAATTACGCATATACGGTAAAGGGGATTCAATGCCATAGTAACCACTCCCCTCAACTGTTTGAATTGAAAAAGAAGCAATAAAATCAAGTCACGTTATTTAAAATTTTCCCTGTGATATTCTTAATAGTAGTTGTAACGCACAATACTTTCACACAACTGAACATACCTACGCAATACTTACCTTCGTGGTTCGTCTAGTGGACAATGAATTGTCAAGTAAATGCTGTTGAGTAGGGCTTATAACTATGACAAATAGCGCATTAACTTACCACCGCCACTAACTCGAATAGAAATGGAGCTCCCATAAGATTTTGAGTTTTAACTGCACCCGCAAAACAATTCAAAGCCGTAAACAATTCAATTTCTAAGGTGATATGGGGTCGCAAAACCAGAGGATTCTGTTTAGTGAAGTTTGGGACGGGGTCGAACGCCGAGCGAACACAAAAATACGGAGGGTCAAAGTACAAAATGACATACATACGTCCAAACATATATATAAATAAACTAGTGACGTGCTTGAGCACAAATGGCGAGCGAGCTAAAGACTATACTATTATGATTTTGACTTCTAGCACTGAAGCTACTGAAAATAAGGTCCAGTTTTTAAATTTAGCATACAGGGTAAAGGGATTTCAGTGCCATAGTAACAACTAACTCTCTGCAACTGCTTGAATTGAAGGAAAAAACAACAACAAAACAATACACGTTATTTAAACGTTTTCTTTGTGATATTCTTTAGCTAAGTTATGGTTGTAACACACAATGCTTTGACACAACTGGACATGCACCTACAGACTTACCTTCGTGGTAGTCTAGTGGACAATGTATTTTCAAGTAAATACTGTTGCGCACGGCTTATAACCATGACAAAGAGCGCATTGACTTACCACCGCCACTAACTCGAATAGAAATGGAAGTCCCTCAAGTTTTCAAGTTTTAACTGCACCCGCAAAAGAATTCAAAACGGTAAACAATTCAATTTCTAGGGTGATACGGGTACTGATCGTTAAACCGGAGAATTCTGTTTAGTGCGATTTGGGACGGGGTAGACAACCGAACTAACACAAAAACGCGAGGGTCAAAGTACAAAAATGCCTTACGTACGTCCATACATATATACAAATAAACTAGTGGTGTGCTTGAGCACAAATGGCGAGCAAGCCTGATAGTTAGGTGACATAAAATGTTACTATTTTTAGTTTACTTCATGCAAACACTATAATAGCAGTTATGACATTTGATTGCAGCAAACAAATACAAAATCACTCTCTTACCTGATTAATGGTAACTTTTGTGGTATCAAACATCAACCATTCTGATAATCTCAATCACCAGTAACTCTTGAACAAGCTCTCAGCTACGATAAAAAATAAACCAGTATTATTATTTGCAATTTTAGCCAACAAATATGGAATTACTACTTACATCATTCTTGAGTATTGATAACTTCTGTAGTATCAAATTGAAGTTACTTTGACCATCTGAATTACCTTGAATTCTTGACAAGCTCTCACCTACAAAAACAACAGACAATCAATTTTAGCACACAAATACAAAATTACTTTCTTACCTCATTTTCTTGAGCAGCTCTTAGCTACAAAAAAGAAAGGCCAGAGTTAATTTTGCATATTTAGCTAACAAATATGGAATTACGTACTTACCTCAGCTTCCCTCGAGAAGTAGTAGCTTCCTCAGCATTAATACTACGGCATTCTGACTACCAACGGCTCTTGACAACCAACCCCGTATTGGCGAAGTTTTGAAATTAAGTCTGGAAAAGGGTCTTCAATGCCATAGTAACCAGTCGAATCAACTTTTTGTTTCTTGAAAAGCAAGCATTTTCGCAGGAATTTTCTCACACTTTGGAGCTTAAGTATAAAGTAAGGCTTGCTTAATGCTGTAGTTTCAGAATGAACTGTGATCAAGCCTACAAAGCCGTGTTTTTTGGAGAAAAAAGTTCCCCCCGCGCGCGTTTAAAGGGCATACGTACCATCCCACATACATATATACATATAACATATACCCGATTTTGCATTATCCACCCCTAATACTGTCTCGCGCGCTTCGCTCGCTCGCCAA